>Ga0115001_10000912_pt1 | contig 22456 bp, 21 predicted proteins | sample ArcticOcean_MG_C_12_FD_89869 | JGI IMG/M metagenome (GOLD analysis project Ga0115001, IMG submission 89869) | Marine microbial communities from western Arctic Ocean - ArcticOcean_MG_CB8_130 | ecosystem: Environmental > Aquatic > Marine > Oceanic | place: Arctic Ocean: Canada Basin | collected... | reverse complement strand
ATGTCCAGCTAAAGTAGAATCTCTATATGATCCAATTGAATTAAGTTTTGGATATTTTTTAATTTCAATTCTCCAACCTTGATCTTCTGTTAAATGCCAATGAAATGTATTAAATTTTAGCATTGCTAAAGCATCAATATATTTTTTAATAAAATCCACTGAGTACATATGTCTACTAACATCAAGATGCATTCCTCTGTATTTAAATTTAGGTGAATCTTTAATTAATTGACATGGGATTTTTATTTCATCTAAGCTTGTTTTGTTATTTTCAAATTCAACAGGTAATAGTTGTCTTAGAGTTTGTACAGCATAAAAAGCTCCTTTATTAGAACTACTGTATATATTAATTTCATCCGATAGTATTTCTATTTTGTACCCTTCATCATTTTCAATGTTGTTTTTTATGAAATTAATTTCATTACCTGAACTAAAGAATTTAAATAGCTTCGTAAATGAATTATTATGATTTTCTCCAATTTGAATAAATTCCTTCAAAAATTCCGCAGATATTTTAAAATCATCTGGGTAATTTATACTTGTATTATTGGATAATATAAAGTCACCGCCTTTTAAAACTTGTGAGTCTGGATTTGGAATTATTTCATTTGAAAAAGCAAAAAAATTACATGAATTAATAATTAAAAAAAGACTAAAAACTATTATTCTCTTGTGTGTCATTTTAGTATATTAGATGTTTAAAGATAATAAAAACAGGTTATTCTTCAACCGTAATTTATGAATGTAAAAGAACAAATAAATTCTCTAAGATCTGAATTACATAAATTTAATTATAATTATTACGTTCTTGATGATTCTAGTGTATCGGATTATGATTTTGATTTAAGATTAAAAGAGCTCAAAAAATTAGAAGATTTACATCCTGAGTTCTACGATTCAAATTCTCCAACCGTGAGAGTTGGAGGTGATATCACAAAAAACTTTTCAACAATTGTACATAATTTTCCAATGTATTCTTTAGATAATTCTTACTCAATTGAAGATTTATATGATTGGGAAAAGAGAATAAAAAAAATAATTGAGGATAATATTGATTATACATGTGAGCTAAAATATGATGGTGCATCTATTAGCCTTTCTTATGTTGATGGTAAATTTGTTAAAGCAATTACACGAGGAGATGGTATACAAGGCGATGATGTAACTGCAAATATCAAGACAATTCCAACAGTTCCTTTAGTTCTTCAAGGAGATTTTATTAAAAATTTTGATATTAGAGGTGAAATAGTAATGCCTATAGAAGGCTTTAAGAAACTCAATTCTAATAGAGTGTCAAACGGCGAAGATCCATTTAAAAACCCTAGAAACACTGCTTCTGGCAGCTTAAAACTGCAGGACAGTAAAGAAGTTTCTAAAAGACCTTTGGAATGTCTTTTGTATAGTATAGTAGAATCTAGTGGAATAATTAAATCTCAATATGAATCTCTTGAGATTGCAAAAAAACTGGGCTTTAATGTTTCAAATGAAATTAAATTAGCCAAATCAATTGATGAAGTTTTTGAATTTATTAAATACTGGGAAATTAACAGAAATAAGCTGCCTTTTGAAATTGATGGAGTTGTAATTAAAGTGAATGATACTATTCAGCAAAATGAATTAGGTTTTACTTCCAAATTTCCAAGATGGGCAATCTCTTATAAATTTAAACCTGAGCAATCTTCAACAATATTAAAAAATATTTCTTATCAAGTTGGTAGAACGGGTTCAATTACACCTGTTGCTAATTTTGAACCAATAGATTTAGCAGGAACAATTGTTAAAAGAGCGTCATTACATAATTCAGACTTTATTAATAAAATGGACATTAGAATAAATGACACTGTGTTCGTTGAAAAGGGAGGGGATATTATTCCTAAAATCGTAAAAGTTGATTTATCTAAAAGATCAGTTAGTTCAGAAAAAACAATATATATAAATCACTGTCCTGAGTGTAATTCAGAATTAAAAAGAAATGAAGACGAAGCGAATCATTACTGTTTAAATTTTAATTTCTGTCAACCTCAGGTTTCAGGCAGGATACAGCATTTTATTTCTAGAAAAGCAATGGATGTAGATGGGCTAGGAGCAGAAACTGTCAACTTATTAGTAGAGCATAATTTGATAAAGAACTATTCAGATTTATATAGATTAAAAGTTGAAGATGTTATAGGGCTAGAAAGAATGGCTCAGAAAAGTTCTGAAAAACTTATAAGTGGCGTTTTATTGTCAAAAGAAATTAGTTTTGATCGAGTCTTGTACGGATTAGGTATTAGACATGTTGGCGTGACAGTGGCAAAAAAATTAGCTAACCATTATAATAATATTGATGCTCTTATGTGTGCGTCTTATGAAGACTTAGAGAATGTAGATGAGATAGGTGGCAAAATTGCAGAAAGTGTTATTACCTTTTTTAATACTCAAGAAAACATCATGATAATTAACGATCTGAAGTTTTATGGATTAAATTTTCAAATATTTAGTAGTGAAATTATTAAATCTGATAAGCTTTTAGGTTCTATTTTTGTAATCAGTGGAGTTTTTTCATATTTCTCAAGAGATGAATTGAAGTTTGAGATTGAAAAAAATGGAGGTAAGGTTAAATCCTCAATATCTACCAAAACAAGCTATGTTATAGCTGGAGATAATATGGGGCCAAGTAAAAGACTTAAAGCGGAATCTTTAAATATAGCTGTAATTTCAGAAGAAGACTTTGTTAATATGATTAAGTGAGACTATACTTCAATTGATACTCCTTCGTACTTTTTATTTTTAAAGGAATCAAAGTAAAAATCAATTTTACCTAAAAATAATCCATGGCAGCCTACTTGGTTTACAATTACTTTTTCTCCTACAACATTATCAACTAATACAGGTTTATTTAAAAACGTATGTGTATGCCCACCAATAATAAGATCTATGTCCTTAGTGGCCTTAGCCAAACTTGTGTCGGATACTTTATTTTGATAATCTTCATATTTGTACCCAAGATGAGATAAACAAATAATTAAATCACACTTTTCTGTTTGTTTTAATGTACTAACAACTTCTTGAGTGATTTCTATAGGGTCTAAATAATTAGTTTCTTTATATAGATTTTTTGTTACCATCCCATAAAGCTCTATTCCTAAACCGAAAATTCCAATTTTGATTCCGTCCTTGTAAAAAATCTGGTAAGGTTTAACATGAGTATCTAAAACTGTATTTTTAAAATCATAGTTTGCAGTAACAAAATTAAAATTCGCATGAGGTAATTGTTTGTAAAGGCCATCAATTCCATTATCAAAATCGTGGTTGCCTAAAGTTGCTAAATCGTATTTTAACATACTCATTAACTTAAATTCTAACTCCCCACCATAATAGTTGAAATAAGGTGTGCCTTGAAAAATATCTCCGGCATCTAATAAAAGTGTGTTAACATTTTCATTTCTTATTTTTTCAATAATTGTTGCTCTTCTTGAAACACCACCTTTTAATGCAAACTTTTCATTATTTTTATCAAATGGATCTATATGACTATGTACATCATTTGTGTGAAGAATAGTTATTTTTTTTGAGCTATTTGGATTACAGCTATTTGTTAGAATAGAGGTTGAAGCAAAAGCGGCACTTGAATAAAGTGTATTTTTTATAAAGTTTCTTCTTTTCATTATTTTTTTATGATAAATCTGTTATCAATTTTGGATTTTAAAGTATCGATTTCAATAAAATAATCAATTAACAGATCCCTTATTTTATAATTCAAGTGTGTGTTTTCTATACTTTTCTCAAAGAAAGTCATCTTATCCCCTCCTTTAAGTAAGAAATCACTTGTAGCTACATAATAATACTTATCAATATCGATTTTATTATTATTAATTTCAGCATTGACTAGTTTATAATTTTCATCTAATTCAATTTTTAGCCTTGAAATTGGGTGAGCTAGTCTAGCTATCGCTAAATAGTTTATGAGTCCGTACACATTATTTCCAGAGAGTTTTGCAACTACTACTTCATTTTCAAAAGGCATTAAATTATAAGCTGTATTCTTATTTATATTTCCTGTTGAAACGACTGATCTTATACCCCCGTAGTTAAGTAGCACAAAATCGATATTTTTACTTTTTTTAGATTTAAAAACTGGGTTAGCTAATTTATAAACTGCATCAGCCATCATGTTTCCTAGAGCAGTGTTTAAATCACCATTTTTTTTATCATAAGTTTTAGGTGAATATGCATAAGTCGTATAAAGATCTTTTTCAATATTTTTTTTATATGGTTTTATGAATTTTAAAAATGTTGAATCTTGACTTACATTGTTATTGATTTCTACTCGGCTAGTTTGAACTTCATATAATTGAAAATCTCCATTACAACTAAAAGTAGCGAGTAAAATAGAGAATATAAATAGTTTAATTATTGATTTCATTGGAGTTTTAGTGTTTAAATCAAATTCATCTTTATTACATTTGTATAATACTTTTAAATATATGTTTTTTAAATTATTCAAGAAAAAATCAAACGATAAATATTTAAATAATATTCTAAATAATCGCAAAGTTTCAGTTAATGCGCGTAAGATTAAATCTGTAGGTGTTATAATTAACTTAGAAGAGTTTAGCGATTATGATTCGTTAAGAAATGTTTTTACATATCTAGGTGTAAATGAGAATAAAATTAAATTTGTCGCTTATGTTACTGAAAAAGATGAAACTCTCACAAGTTGGGACTCCTACTTTACTCCATTAGATTTTGGATGGAATGGGAATATTTCTAATTATGAAGTGAATGAATTTATTGAAACTGAATTTGATGCTCTTGTAAGTTACTATAATGAGGACTTTTATGAGTTGAATTTAATAACCGCAAAATCAAAGGCAAATTTTAAAATTGGAGTTTCTAGTAAAGATCAAAGACTACATGATTTTATAATTAATATAAAATGCAGTTTTGTTGATGTTTTTAAAACTGAAATTGAGAAGTATTTAAAAGGATTACAAAAAATATGAGTGTTAAAAAATTTACAGGTACAGGAGTTGCTTTAATTACTCCTTTTAATAAAGACTTTTCGATTGATTATAATTCTCTTGAAAAGCTAGTTGATTTTAATATTGCAAATGGTATTGATTATTTGGTTATAAATGGAACTACTGGTGAAAGTCCTACTGTTAACTTCTCAGAAAGAGAGTTAATAATTAATAAGGTTGTAAGTGTTAATAAAGGAAGAGTTCCGTTAGTCTTGGGTATTGGTGGTAATGACACTAGAAATGTAGTGGAACAAATAAACTCCTTAAATCTTGAAGATATTTCAGCTATTTTATCTGTTTCTCCATATTACTCTAAACCAACTCAAGAAGGAATTTATGAGCATTACAAGTATATTTCAAATAATACATCTAAGCCGATTATAATGTACAATGTTCCTGGAAGAACTTCCAAAAATATTTTACCTAATACTGTTTTAAGACTTGCTAATGAATTTAAGTCAATTATTGGTATTAAAGAAGCAGGTAATGATATTAATCAGTACTTAGAATTGATTAATAATAGGCCAGATGATTTTCTGATTATTTCTGGTGATGATGATCTCGCCCTTTCTTCAGTTATTGCCGGTGGAGATGGAGTTATCTCTGTAATTGGCCAGGCTTTTCCACAGATATTTTCTAAAATGATAGATGATGGCTTAAATAATAAAATTTTAAGTGCAGAATCTGCCAACAATGAGCTATGTAATATAATTTCTTTGATTTTTAAGGAAAATAACCCAGCTGGCATAAAGTTTGTACTAAGCAAATTGAATTTGTGTAATGATGTATTAAGACTTCCATTGTTGTCTGCTTCAAAAGAACTAAGAAGTCAAATTAATGAGGAGCTCAACAAATTAATCTCCAAATAATATTTTAAAGACTATAGATCTATATTTTTTATATACATTAAATTTGTTTATTTTTGCAAATTGATTATAATTATGAAACAAACTCTACTTACGTTACTTATATCAATAATATTTTTGTCCTGTGGTGAATATCAAAAAGCGCTTAATGGAGATGATATTGCCTCAAAATTTTCTTTAGGTACATCTTTATATGATGATGGAAATTTCACAAAAGCGAATAGACTTTTTGAACAAATTGTTCCTAAATACAGAGGAAAGCCTCAAGCACAAAAACTAATGTATATGCATGCTATGTGTTTTTATGAGACAAAAGATTTTTATACTTCAAACTACAGAATGGAAAAGTTCGTAAATACTTACCCTAACAGTGAGAAAAATGAAGAGATCGCTTTTCTAGCAGCTAAGAGTTATTATTTTATGTCACCTGCTTTTTCAAAGGACCAAACTGATACTAAAACTGCAATTGATAAATTACAGTTATTTATAAATACATTCCCAGATTCTAAATATATAACAGATGCTAATTCACTTATATTTGAACTGGATTATAAACTGGAGTATAAGGTTTATAGTACTGCATTACAGTACAACACCCTTAATGATCATGAAGCCGCTATAAAATCATTCAATAACTTTGTTGTTGAATTTCCGGGATCATCTCTTAGAGAGAAAGTGTTGTATTTTAAATTTGATTCAGCATATAAGTTAGCTGTTAATAGTGTCAATTACAAGATGCAAGACAGAGTAAATGACGCTATTACATATTATAATTCTTTCTTAAAGTATTACAATGAATCGGAGTATATCGAAGACTTAAAATTGAAATTTGAGGAATTGAATAAATTAAAAACAACTTAGAAATTAAACAAAAATGGATTTAAAGAAAGTAAAGGCACCAGTTAGTACAGAAACATACGATAGAAATATTATTGATAAATCAACTGATAATATTTATGAAGCAATTTCAATTATATCTAAAAGATCTGAACAAATCAATTCTGATATACGTACAGAATTAATTGATAAGTTAGAAGAGTTCGCTACTTACAACGATAGTTTAGAAGAAATTTTTGAAAATAAAGAGCAAATTGAAGTTTCTAAATTTTACGAAAAGTTACCTAAGCCTCATGCTTTAGCTGTTCAAGAATGGCTCGATGAAAAAATATATCATAGAAATAGCTCTGAAGAATCTCTAGAAAAGTAAACTAATGTCAGTTTTAAGCGGAAAAAAAATATTACTAGGTGTAACTGGTGGTATTGCTGCTTATAAAAGTGCTAATTTAGTTAGATTGTTAATAAAGTTAGATTGTCAAATTAAAGTTGTCATGACACCTTCTGCTAAAGACTTTGTTACTCCTTTAACATTATCCACACTTTCAAAAAATCCTGTTTTGTCTACATTTACTACAGACGAGGAGGATGAATTATGGAATAATCACGTTGAATTAGGTTTATGGGCAGACTTATTTCTAATTTGTCCTGCCACGGCCAACACTTTATCTAAAATGTCCAATGGGAATTGTGATAACTTGTTAATAGCTACATATTTATCTGCTAAATGCAAAGTTTATTTTGCTCCAGCTATGGATCTTGATATGTATAAACATGAATCAACTAAATTATCAATTAAAAAACTCATTTCTTTTGGTAATGCATTAATCCCTCCAGAATCAGGTGAATTAGCCAGTGGTTTAGTTGGAGAAGGTAGAATGGCAGAACCTGAAAATATTGTTGCTTTTATTGAAAAAGATTTATCTAGTAATTTGCCTTTGAATGGAAAGACTTTTTTAATTACTGCTGGTCCAACATTTGAGCCAATAGACCCAGTGAGGTTTATAGGTAATCATTCCAGTGGAAAAATGGGTTTTGAGTTAGCAGAGACAGCTTCTAATTTAGGAGCTAATGTTATTTTAATTAGTGGTCCAACTAACGAAAAGTTAAAATCTAATTCTATTCAGTTAAAACTAATAACTTCTTCTGATCAAATGTTTGAAGAGGTTGTAAATAAATATAGTATAGCAGATGTGGTTATAATGTCAGCTGCAGTAGCAGATTTTAAACCTAAATCTATATCAAATAAAAAATTAAAAAAAAATAATCAAAATTTGTCTATAGAAGTAGAAAAAACTAAAGATATTTTATCTCACCTTGGTAATACAAAAGCTAATCAACTTTTAATAGGCTTTGCATTGGAAACAGATAATGAAATTGAGAATGCTAAAAGAAAATTAATTAATAAAAATTTAGACTTAATAATATTAAACTCTCTAAATGATAAAGGAGCTGGCTTTGGCTTTGACACTAATAAAGTTTCTATTATATCAAAAGAAAATAAAATTATTAATTTTCCGTTAAAACATAAGAAAGCTGTTTCTTTAGATATTATTAACAATATAATCGAATTAATAAATGAATAAAATATTAATATATATTTTTTTAATTTCTTTTACACATACATTTTCACAAGAGCTAAATTGTAGTGTTATTGTTAATGCCACCCAGACTGGTAATGAGAATTTACAAATCTTTAAAACTTTAGAAAATCAAATTTCAGAATTTATAAATAATTCCAATTGGACTAATAATTCTTTTACAAATAAGCAAAGAATAAATTGTTCAATGATTGTTAATATTAATTCTTTTGATAATGATGTTTTTAGTGGTACTATTCAAGTACAGTCATCTAGACCTATTTTTAATTCTTCGTATGAATCACCAATTTATAATTATATAGATAAAGATTTTTCATTCCGATATCAAGAATTCCAAAATTTCGTTTTTAACCCAAATCAGTTTGAGTCTAATTTAATTTCTGTTTTATCATATCATGTCTATATCATTTTAGGTATGGACTCTGATTCCTTTGAATTAAACTCTGGTAAAAAACATTATGAACAAGCTAGAAATATTTTAGATTTTTCTAATGGAACTAATTATCTAGGCTGGAATGCTAAAGATGGTCGTCAGAATCGCTATTATTTAATTGATAATATATTATCCCCAACATATAAAGAGTTTAGTAATGTTCTTTACGATTATCATCTTAACGGATTAGATAACATGTTTTCCGATGTAAAAAAATCTAAATTAAATATTAGTAAATCTATTATATCTTTTGAAAGAATGAATAGTCGTAGACCTAATTCATATATCATGAAAGTATTCTTTGATGCTAAGTCTGATGAAATTCAAGATATTTTTAGTGCTGGCCCTAGTGTCGAAATAACTAATCTAGTTTCAATGTTGTCAAAAGTAGCTCCTATGCATTCAAGTAAATGGAGAAAAATAAAATTTTAATTTATAATCTTCAAATACTGTGTTAAAAAACCTGTCTATTAAAAATTACGCGCTTATTGATGATCTAAATGTAGATTTTAATAATGGATTAACTATAATTACAGGAGAAACTGGGGCTGGAAAATCAATTTTAATTAATGCATTATCTCTTCTTTTAGGGAAAAGATCAGATAGTTCATCAATAAATAACTTGAACAAAAAGTGTATTGTTGAAGCAACTTTTGATCTCGCTAATTATAATTTGAAAAATGTTTTTGCAGATAATAATCTTGATTATGACACGGATACTATAATTAGAAGAGAAATATTACCTTCAGGAAAATCGCGGGCTTTTGTTAATGATTCTCCGGTAGTATTAAATCAACTATCATCTATTAGCCAATATATTATAGATATTCATTCTCAGCACCAAAATTTAGATTTAGTAAATATTGATTTCCAATTTGATGTCATTGATTCTGTTTCGAATAATTATAAATTATTAAAAGAATATAAAGTTAAATTTTTGAAATATAAAATTTATAAATCTGAACTAAAATTACTTAAAAACTCTAAGCTAGAACTTTCAAAAGCTTATGATTATAATAACCATCTTTTAGAGGAAATTAACAATTTAAATGTTTCTGATATTAGTCTTGATGATTTAGAAAACTCTTATAAAGAGTTGTCTAATTTCGAAGACATTAAAAGTGATTTAAATCTTAGCAGCTCTATTTTGAATGATAATGAGCATGGTGTGATTTCGTTAATGAGTAAGTTAAATTTAAACCTTAAAAACTTATCTTCAAAGTCCAACTCTTTCTTAAGTTTATATAATAGATTAAATTCAATTTACATTGACTTAGATGATATTTCTAAAGATATCCAAGCCTCAAATGATAGGTTAACTAATAGTCCTGTTGAATTATCCGAAATAGGTGATTTGTTATCTAAAATAAATAATGTTTTAAGAAAACACTCTGTTGATAATTTGAATGATTTAATTATTGTTCAGTCTGATTTAACGACTAAAGTCTCTCAGTCAAACAATATAGATAATGAAATTAATACACTTAATTCTTCAATTAAGATCATGGAGAGTGAATTATTAGTTTTATCTAAACAGTTAAATAGTAATAGGGTTAACGTAATTCCGAGTTTAGTTAAAAACCTCAAGCAAATTTTAGGTGATTTAGGTATGAGTAGTGCTCAGTTTTTAATTGAAATTAGTCCGGTTGAGGATTTTCTTTTTAATGGAATGGATAAATTAGAATTTAAGTTTAGTGCTAATAAAGGATCTGATTTTAAATTACTGAAACATTCTGCTTCAGGGGGTGAAATTTCTAGGATAATGTTAGCTGTTAAATCCATTATTGCCAATTATAAAAAGTTACCCACATTAATGTTTGATGAGATTGATACTGGTGTTTCCGGTGAAGTGTCTAATAAGATTGGAGATATTATGCAAGAAATGAGTTCTAGGATGCAAATATTCACTATTACTCATCTACCTCAAATTGCAGCGAAAGGGGAGTCTCATTTTAAAGTATTTAAAACAGAAATGGATAACTCTACAACAACTAACTTAATAAAATTGAATAATCAAGACAGAATTGTAGAAATTGCAAAAATGCTTGAAGGTGACAATATTTCTAATTCTGCTGTAGCTCATGCTAAGCAATTACTCAATTAATCTTATATTTGTTAAAAATCTTATAATATGTCATATAATCTTTTAAAAGGAAAAAGAGGTATAATATTCGGGGCTTTAGACCATAATTCTATTGCTTGGAAGACTGCTGAAAGAGTTCACGATGAGGGAGGGACTTTTGTTTTATCTAATGCGCCAGTCGCAATGAGAATGGGTGAAATTGATAAGTTAGCAAAGAAAACAGGCTCTACTGTTATAGCTGCTGACGCTACTTCAGTTGAAGATTTAGATCACTTAATATCTGAATCAATGAAAATATTAGGTGGTAAATTAGATTTTGTTTTACACTCAATTGGAATGTCAATTAATGTTAGAAAAGGAAGACATTATACGGATCAAAAATATGATTGGACTCAAAAAGGTACAGATGTATCCGCAATGTCATTTCATAAAGTTATGCAAACTTTATATAAAGCAGATGCAATGAACGAGTGGGGTAGTATCGTAGCTTTAACTTACATGGCTGCACAAAGAGTATTTCCAGATTATAATGATATGGCAGATAATAAAGCTTTTTTGGAAAGTATAGCTCGTAGTTTTGGATATTTCTTTGGTAAAGACAAAAAAGTAAGAGTTAACACTATTTCTCAATCTCCAACTCCTACTACAGCTGGGAGTGGAGTTAAAGGTTTTGATGGTTTTATAAATTATGCTGAAAGAATGTCCCCATTAGGAAATGCAACTGCCTTAGATTGTGCTAATTATACAGTTACATTATTTAGCGACCTAACAAAGAGAGTTACGCTTCAAAATTTATATAACGATGGAGGTTTTAGTAATATGGGTGTTAGCGACTCTGTAATGGATTCTATCACAAAATAATATACTTAATTACTGCTTTGTTTAACTACATTTGTTAAATGGTACCTATTAATATTTCATTTATAATTCCTGTTTACAATAGACCTGAAGAAATTGAGGAACTTTTAAATAGTTTTCTAAATTTAGAAGGTGTTTTTAATTTTGAAATTGTTGTTATTGAAGATGGCTCCAACAATTGTTCGGATAAAATCATATCAAGCTTTACAGAAAAATTAAATATATCTTATTTTAAAAAAAACAATACTGGTCCCGGTGATTCCAGGAATTATGGTATGAAAAAAGCACAAGGTAATTACTTTATCATATTAGATTCGGATTGTATATTACCTAGTAATTACTTAGTTAATTTCTTCCAAAATATAAATGATGAGTATGTTGATTGTTTTGGAGGAGTTGATGACTCACATTTTTCTTTTACAAATTTTCAAAAGGCTGTGAATTTTACAATGACATCTTTTTTAACCACTGGTGGTGTAAGAGGCGGTGATATAGATTCTAAGAACTTTCAAGCTAGAAGTTTTAATATGGGGATTTCTCAAAAAGCATTTGAATTAACTGGTGGTTTTGGAAATATTCACCCTGGTGAAGATCCAGATTTATCTCTAAGAATATCTGATCTTGAGTTAAGTTCTAGCTTATATAACAACGTGAAAGTATTTCATAAAAGAAGAATTAATATTCATGCTTTTTTTACCCAAGTTTATAAGTTTGGAATGGTAAGACCAATTATAAACACATGGCATCCAGCGTCTAATAAGATTATTTTTTGGTTGCCTAGTTTTGCACTTTTTTATTTATTTTTAAGTTTAGCTTTAATACCATTTAATTTTTTCATACCCTTATTGATAGTTGTTTTTTATGGGGCTTTAATATTTGTTAACTCATTAATTATAAATAGGAGTGTAGTAGTAGGTTTTTATTCAATATTTACCTCTTTAATTCAATTTGTTGGTTATGGATTTGGTTTTCTAAAATCAAATTTTATTTTATTTTATTCTAGCAGAAAGATAGAAGATGAATTTCCGAATTATTTTTTTAAAAATAATAATAAATGACAATTAAAAAACCATATAAGATTAATTATAAAACATTAAATAATTTTATTATTTTTTTAATAATTTCTTTTCTCTTTTCTACTGTAGTTAAATTGACAAAGGTTTATACAAAAAATGTTACTTATAAAATTAACTTAACTGAAATTACAGATGATAAAATAGTGACTAATCAGTCCGCTGATAGTATAAGCTTAACTGTTTCATCATTTGGTTTCGATTTTATTAAGCATTACTTATCTGATCAATCGATCAATATCTCTTCTGCAAATAGTATTGACAATTCAAGATCGTTCATAATTACTAAATCTAATATCTATACCGATATTGTTGATTTTATAAAACCTGAATTCAATTTAATCTCAATTAATTTTGATAGTCTTTTTTTTAACTACGACAGATTAAAGTCAAAAAAAGTTCCTGTAATTTTAAACTCTAATATAAGTTTTTCACCAGGTTATGATTATTTCAAAAGTTATAAATTGTCCAAGGATTCGGTTCTTGTTGTCGGTCCAGAATTAATTTTAAATTTAATCAGTTTTATTAACACTTATGATTTAGCACTTACTGACTTAAAATTAAGCTTAACAGAGCCTGTTAAGCTTAATTTATTAGAAACCAATAATTTGAAGTACTCAGATGAAACTGTTGATGTTTTTATTGATGTTGAAAAGTCCACAGAAGCTGTTTTAAATATCCCTGTTTCTATTGTCAATATTCCTAATGATATTAAGATTAATTATTATCCAAAAAATATAAAAGTATCTTTTAGTGTTAGTTTAGAGAATTATCAAATTTACAGTTCTAAAGATTTTGAAATTATTTGCGATTTTAATCAATTTCATGAAAACGGAAAATTAATTCCCACAATAATAAAAAAACCTAATTATATAAAAAATTTAAGGTTGATGAATGAGAATGTACAATATGTCATTTTAAAATGAAAAAAATTGCAATAACAGGGGGTATTGGAAGCGGTAAAACACATATTTCAAATATGTTTTTCAAACTAGGTATACCCATTTTTACATCAGATGATTGTGCAAAAAAAATCATAAATTCAAATATTGAAGTAAAAAACAATTTGATTAATCATCTTGGTAAAGACTGTTATAGATTTAATAAACTTAACAAGGAATATGTTTCTGATTTAATATTTAATGATAAATCTAAACTCCAATTAATAAATTCTATTGTACATCCTTTTGTTAAGAAGGACTACGAAAATTGGCTACTTCATCAAATAGGTCCTTATACTCTGTATGAATCTGCAATTATTTTTGAAAACAACGATGAATATAATTTTGATAAAGTTATCGGAATTGTTTCTGATGTGAAGTTAAGGCACTCTAGACTCTTATCTAGAGGTATGAGTAGTTCATTAATTCAAAATATAATGAACAATCAAATTACTGATGATTTGATAGTCAATTTATCTGATTTTATAATTTATAATAATATAAATGTAGATTTGATTAAGGATATTAATAAGATTCATTTGAAAATTTTAAATCATTAATTTTTGTTAAGTTATGGTTAAATCTATGTTTCATTCTATTATTAACATTAATTTAGTTGCATGAATAAAAAGTTCTTTATACTGATATTAATCTTGATGAGTTTTTCTCTTTTAGGTATTATTTCTGTACAGAGTTATTTTATCAAGAGTAATATTGATAAAAGCATGGAACAATTTTCTTTAAATATCAATAATATATTACTTGACGTTTCTAAGGATATACAAAAAAGAGAATATTCTGAGTATGTATACAAGTTTAACGAACTTATAAATAGTGGAGTTAATATCGATACTACTGCAATAAATAATTTGTACTTTATAAGTGAAAATAATGGTTCAAATGAAACTATTATTTATCGAAATGGTATAATAGAAGAAAGTTTAAAATTACCTTCTTTTTTAGATATCAATATTGATAGTATTAACATTACAAGAATTTCAAATGAAAGAGAGCAAAAGATATTTAGTCTTAGTTCCAATAATACGGACGCTAGACAGTTTACTCCAGAGCAATTACTATTAAGAATAGGAGAAATTTCTAGAAGTAAAGAAATCTTATTCGAGACTGCATATAAAGATCTAGCTAAAAGAAATCCAATACACAGAAGAACCTCTAAAGAAGAGTTTACTAGACTAATGATCAGTGCTTTAGAAGAACATGATTTAAGCTTGAATTTTGAATTTGGAATTTTTGATAAAGATTTATTGACTAGAGTTCAGTCGAATAATTTTGATTTCAACAGTTTGGATAGAAATAGCAGCTTCACTACTTCTATATTCACGGATAACAATAATTTGAGTAATTTTAGTGTAAACTTATATTTCCCAAACCTTAAAAATCAATTTTCAGCTTCTGAATATTCTTATTTTGAAGGTATTGTTCTATCTGTAGTGTTTACTATAATTATTATTATAGTTTATATAAGCACAATCTCTCAACTATTAAAACAAAAAAAAATAGCGCAAATTAAATCAGATTTTATAAATAACATGACGCATGAATTCAAGACTCCAATTGCAACCATTAACCTAGTGTTGGATTCAATAAAAAACCCAAAAATTATTGATAATAAAGAGCAAGTCATCAATTACCTGAATATGATAAAAGTTGAAAATAACAGAATGAATGAACAGGTAGAAAATGTATTAAGAATTTCTAAATTAGATAAAAATGAATTGAACATTAAAAGAATTGATCATGATTTACATGAGTTAATTTATAGCGCCGTCAGTCATTTAGATTTAATAATGAAAAATAAAAACGGAAGCATAGAATTAGAGTTAAATTCAAACTTTACAAATATAATGGCTAATCAGACTCATTTTACTAATGCTTTAATTAATATTATTGATAATGCTATTAAGTATTCTGAAAACAGCCCTATAATTAAAATATCTACTCGAAATGTACAAAAGATATTAAATGAGAAAGATATCATATTAACTATTTCAGATAATGGTATTGGGATGTCAAAAGACGTTCAGAGTAAGATTTTTGAAAAATTTTATCGTGAACAGTCAGGTAATTTGCATAATGTCAAAGGTCATGGCTTGGGGTTGTCTTATGTAAAAAAAATAATTAAATACCATAAAGGAGATATTTCCGTTAGTAGTTCACCAGGTAAAGGAAGTTCTTTTGAAATAAAATTACCTGTTCATAATAAAAAATAACATAATATGAGTGATGTAAATAATAGAATTTTATTAGTTGAAGATGATCAGAATTTCGGAATCATTTTAAGAGATTACCTCATAATTAATAATTATGATGTAATTCATGCTAAAAATGGTATGGAAGGTTTTGAGAAGTTCAAAAAGAATGATTTTGATTTATGTATTCTTGATGTTATGATGCCTTATAAAGATGGATTTACTTTAGCTAAAGAAATTAAAGAAAAAAATCCTGACGTTCCAATTATATTCTTAACTGCTAAATCTTTGAAAGAAGATGTATTAAAGGGTTACAAAGTTGGTGCAGATGATTATTTAAAGAAACCTTTTGATAGTGAGGTTTTATTAATGAAAATTAACGCTATTATAAGTAGAAATATAAGAACCTCTTTAGTAGAATCTTCTGAATTTGAATTTGAATTTGGTGATTTTCATTTAAACTCTAAACTAAGACACCTTTCTTATCTAGATAATTCACCGGTTAAGCTATCCCCAAAAGAAAATCTTCTTTTAAAGATGTTGATTTTATATAAGAATGATTTAATGCCAAGAGAATTGGCTTTGACAAAAATTTGGAGAGATGATAATTACTTCACATCAAGAAGTATGGATGTGTATATTGCTAAACTTAGAAAGTATTTGAAAAATGACGATTCAGTTGAAATTATAAATATTCATGGAGAAGGATTTAGGCTAGTAGTTAATTAGCTTGTCTATAGTTTTAATTATATTTTTCACTTTATAATTTTGAGTAAACCAAATTATATCTTTTTTTGACCTAAACCAAGTCATTTGTCTTTTCGAAAATTTCCTTGTATTTTTTTTAATTTCTTCTATAGCAAAACCTAAACTTATATTTCCATCTAAGTAGCTAAATATCTCTTTATAGCCTATAGTATTTAAACTGTTTAATTTTTTATGCACTAGCAATTGTTTTACTTCATTAACTAGTCCATTTTCAATCATTTTATCTACCCTCTTATTTATCCTTTTGTAAAGGATTTCTCTGTCAGTATTAATTCCAATTTCAATTACTTTAAAGCCGCGATTAATCTTTGTTTTTTTTAAATAGGAAGAATAGGGTTTCTTGCTTGATATAGTAACTTCTAATGCTCTAATAATTCTCCTGTGATTTTTTAAATCAATACTGTTATAGGTAGTTATATCTAATTTCTTTAATTTACTCTGTAGATAAATTATTCCTTTAGTTTTAAATTCATTATTTAATAACTCTCTTAAACCATTTTCTATTTTAGGTATTTCATCAAGGCCGTAAATTATAGCATCTATATATAACCCTGATCCACCAACTAAAATTGCAATGTTTGATTTTTTATGAATATTCTTTATAATATCGATAGTGTCTTTTTCAAACTCTCCTAATTGGTATGTTTCTGTGACACTTTTATTATTAATTAAATGGTGTTTAACATCATTTAATTCCTTGCTTGATGGCTTTGCTGTACCTATGGTCATTTCTTTATAAAACTGCCTAGAATCAGCTGATATGACCTCGGTATTGTAATAATTGGCTAATTCTAGGGATAGATTAGTTTTGCCAATTGCAGTTGGCCCAACTATAGTAATTAAGTATTTATCCATCGGTAAGTTTCTCACCACATTTTGAGCAAAAAATTGCATCATCAGAATGTTTATTCTTTAAACAATTTGAGCATGATTGTGTATTTAATTGTATTTCTTTTCTTTCTGTTAGTGTCATGTTTGAAGTGACTATCCCTGTTGGAATTGCAATAATACCATAACCTAATATCATTATTATTGAAGATATAAATTTTCCTAAAGCTGTAAAAGGTACGATATCACCATAACCTACGGTTGTCAGTGTAACTATAGCCCAATAAATACTTTTAGGAATATTTTCAAACCCACTATTAATATTGCCTTCTATCAAATACATGATAGCTCCTAAAATCACACAAAGAATAATAACAAATAACAAAAAGACTATAATTTTTGCCCTACTAGCTAATAATGATCTTCTTAAGTTGGTTGAAGCACCTATAAACCTATTCATTTTTAATATTTTAAATATTCTCATTAGTCTTAAAGCTCTAAGTGCTGCTATAGGTTGCGCACCTAATACAAATAATGAAATATATTTAGGAAGAATGGATAGTAAGTCTATTACTCCGTAAAAACTAAATATATACCTTAAAGGTTTTTTTACAGAAACTATTCTTAATATATATTCTACAGTAAATAAAACTGTAATTATCCACTCACTATAATTCAGAAAATTAATATACTTTGAGTTTACCTCATCTAAACTTTCCATAATTACAAGAAAAACACTTAGAATTATAAAAAAAAGTAGAATAATATCAAATACTTTACCTGCTTTAGTATCGGCTTCATAAATTACTTCATAAATCTTTTTTCTCAAAGAACCTACAGGTTTACTGTTCATTTTTTTAGTATTGTAAAAGTTTTACTTTTTTTGATTTCTTTAAAAAGCTTTGTATTATTAGTTGGTTGTCTTTGTTTTGATCCATTCTTATCAAAATTGTTTTTAAAACATCAATATTGTTTATTTGAAAGTTTAAGTTAAAATATCCTAAACCAATAAACAAACCATCTTCTACTAAAATAAAACTATTTTCATCTATATTTCTTCCTTTATCAATAATAGCAAAATTTTGTTTATCAAAATTCAGGTAATTAATAGCTTTTAAAATTCTTAGATTATAATCTTCATATTTCTCCAAATTAATACAGGCCCCAGAGCATTCTTTAATTGTATACTTAAAACAACTATTTTTAGACTTGTAAATTCCACAAAGTTTTTGACATAGGTTGTATTCACTAATAAGCTTATTTAAAAACGCTATACCAGCATTAATATTTTTAAACGTAGTTATTGGTTTTGTAGAAGTATTTATTTTAGAAATCTTTAAATTTATATAGTTATTTTCATCATTAGAGCTATAAAGTCCATAAGGATAAACGCTTTTTCTCAGCTTTCTGTTATAGATAGGTTTATGTAGTTTGATTTGGTTACTCTCTTTTAATAAAGCAATTAATTGACTTCCTGTTTCGTCATAACTAACGGTTTGAGTATGTAATTGTAACTTCTTAGACTTATTGTCTTTGCCTGCAAAATGTTGGTTAATTCTTTTTTTTATGTTTTTACTCTTACCAATATAAATTATGTTAGAATTTTCATCATGCATATAATATATACCAACGCTATTAGGCAGGTTGTCTAAAATTTGACTCAATTTTTTAGGCAAACTTTTTTTATTACTATTTTTTATATTTTCAATAATAATTTTTTTATCTAAATCTTTGTCTAGTAATAATTTAAACAACTTAACTGTAGCTAAAGCATCTCCACTAGCTCTATGGCGTTGAGTAAGAGGTATTCCTAGTTGTTTGGTTAGTTTACCTAGGCTATAAGAGTCCATATCTGGGATTAACTTTTTTGATAATTCTAAAGTACATAATGTATTTCTTTTAAAATTATAGCCAAGTCTACTGTATTCAGTCTTTAATATCCGATAATCAAAGGATGTGTTATGTGCAACAAAAATTGTGTTTTCAGTTATTTCTAAGATTCTTTTAGCAACTTCGTGAAACTTAGGTGCATTGCGAAGCATTTTATTATTAATACCTGTCAGATTAACTACAAAAGGCTGAATGACTTTTTCTGGGTTAATTAATGATATGAACTTATCGACTACTTCATTACCGTCAAATTTATAAATAGCAATTTCTGTAATTCCTTCCTCATTGAATTTACCACCAGTAGTCTCTATATCAATAATACTATATATGATAATTTTTTAATTTCTAGATCCAAAAATATTACTACCAATTCTAATCATGTTACTTCCGCAATCTACAGCAAGTATATAATCATTACTCATGCCCATAGACAATATTTTTATATTTTTATCAGTTTTTTTTAATTCGTTAAAAAAATCATTCAATAAATTAAACTCCTTTTTTAGTATAGATTGCTCATTTGTATTACTGGCCATCCCCATAAATCCAGTTATATTAATATTTCCTAGTTCAGAAATAAATTCTGATTTTAATAAGTCTGAAACTTCAGTATATGTTAGACCAAACTTACTCTCTTCCGAAGATATTTTTATTTGAATTAAACAGTCTATTTTTCTATTATTTTTTTTTGCTTGTTTATTTATTTCTTTCAAAAGTTTTAAATTGTCAACTCCGTGAATTAGACTTATAAATGGAGCAATGTACTTTACTTTATTTCTTTGAAGATGTCCTATCATATGCCATTTAATATCCTTAGGCAAGTTGTTTTGTTTTGAAACAAGCTCTTGTACTTTATTTTCACCAAAAATTCGTTGACCAAATTTATAGGCTTTCGTAATTTCAATTTCACTTTTTGTTTTTGAAACTGCAACAAGACTTACTTTAGTGCCAATCTGTGATTGAATTTGACTTATTTTTTTCTCTATACTCATAATAATTATTGAAATTGTTTAGAGACAACTTCAGCTTTTTTATTATTAGAATAATCATAAAACCCTTCTTTTGACTTAATTCCTAGCTTTCCTGCTAACACCATGTTTTTAAGTAGAGGAGAAGCAATATATTTTGGGCTTTTAAATCCGTTATACATTACATTTAATATTGACAAGCACACGTCTAAACCAATAAAATCAGCTAATTGAAGTGGTCCCATAGGGTGTCCCATTCCTAATTTCATAATAGTATCAATATTTTTAACAGAACTAACTCCATGGTGTAGAGATTCGATTGCTTCATTTATCATAGGTAGTAAAATTCTATTAGAAATAAATCCAGGGTAGTCATTAACTTCAACAGGAATTTTTTTTACTTCTTTTGTGATATTGTTAATAAAATTTAAAGTTTCTAAATCAGTTTCATAACCTTTAATAACTTCAACTAATTTCATTATTGGAACAGGATTCATAAAATGCATGCCTATAACTTTATTAGGTCTATTTGTAGATGAAGCAATTTCGGTAATAGAAATTGATGAAGTATTTGAAGCTAAAATTGTATTATTTGCGTAGTATGTATCTAGTTCTTTAAATATTTCTATTTTTATATCTAAGTTTTCTGTAGCAGCTTCAATTACTAAATCAACATCTGTTAAGGTACTATTAATATTAGTTTTAGTTGTAATGTTATTTAGTGTGTTATTTTTTTCTATTAGTGAAATTTTTTCTTTTGTAACCATTCTATCTAAGTTATTAGATATAGTTTTCAGCGCCTTGTCTAATGAATTTTGGTTAATGTCAATAAGAGTAACTTCAAAGTTATTTTGAGCAAATGTATGAGCAATACCATTACCCATTGTTCCAGCACCAATAATTACAATATTTCTTTTCATTTTATTAAATTAAGTTACAGTGCAAATGTAATATTTTTATATCCATAATAAAGCTAGAATTTTAATGTAAATATATTTACTTTTATGATCTTGAAAGATACATTTAAACATAAAGGTTTAAGGAATATGTTAGCTCTTGAAGTAAAGCGCAAAGGAGTTTTAGACTTTAAGGTTTTAAAGGCTATTGAGTCCATTCCTAGGCATTTATTTATGGATTCAAGTTTTATTGATCATGCTTACCAAGATAAAGCTTTCCCTATTGCAGCAGGGCAAACAATTTCTCAACCCTACACTGTAGCTTTTCAATCAGAATTACTAAAAGTTAACAAAGGAGATAAAATACTAGAAATAGGTACTGGTAGTGGTTATCAAACTGCTGTATTATGTGAACTTGGAGCTATTGTTTACTCAGTAGAGAGACAAAAAGAATTATTCAAAAAAACAACTTTGTTTTTGCCAAAAATAGGTTGTTATCCTAAAAAATTAATATTTGGTGATGGATATCAGGGCTATGAAAATGAAGCACCTTATGATTCCATTATTGTTACTGCTGGAGCTCCATTTATTCCAAAAATGTTACTATCTCAGCTTAAAATTAATGGAAAATTAGTTATACCATTAGGCGAAGAGACTCAAACAATGACACTGATTACCAAAATTTCTGAAAAAAAATATAAAAAAGTTGAATTTGGAGATTTTCAGTTTGTACCACTTCTAAAGGAGAAAAATTAACTTTTGTTTTCTTTTTTAACTCGGTCTAAGTTTCTTTTATTATCACGATCGATCATCGTCTGCCTTTTGTCATAAAGTTTTTTTCCTTTTGCAAGTGCTATCTCAAGCTTAGCAATTCCTTTTTCATTGGTATATAATTTTAGAGGAATTATAGTCAGACCAGTGTTTTTTACGCATTTATTTAACTTTTGAAGTTCTTTTTTATTTAGCAGTAGTTTTCTCGTTGATTTAGGGAAATGGTTAAAATTTGCAGAAAAAGAGTATGTTTCAATATTCATATTAACTACAAATAGCTCGATTGATTCATTAAATTCACAGAAGCTTTCGGTAATTGATGCTTTACCAAGTCGTATAGATTTAATTTCTGTACCGGATAGCACTATGCCAGCGTTATACTTATCAAGAATTTCATATTCAAACCTTGCTTTTTTATTTGTAATAGTTATTT
>Ga0115001_10000907_pt1 | contig 22551 bp, 19 predicted proteins | sample ArcticOcean_MG_C_12_FD_89869 | JGI IMG/M metagenome (GOLD analysis project Ga0115001, IMG submission 89869) | Marine microbial communities from western Arctic Ocean - ArcticOcean_MG_CB8_130 | ecosystem: Environmental > Aquatic > Marine > Oceanic | place: Arctic Ocean: Canada Basin | collected... | reverse complement strand
TGCAGTGCAAGACCTGGTCCGCGTCGCAGCGCAGCGGCGCCTCGGTGACCATGAGACTCGCTTGAGGATTGATGTTGCGGGTTATCGCGAGCGTCGTTCGGCCGCATTGTCCAAGTTCGCTGCCGAAGTTGCCAGCCAGGTTCGCGAGAGCGGCAGCGCCCGTTCGCTGGAGCCAATGACTTCAGCCGATCGCAAGGTCATCCACGATGCGCTCAACGATGAAGATGGCGTGGTGAGCACGTCCTCAGGCGAGGACCCGTATCGCAGGGTTGTCGTCGAGCCGGCCTGACAGATCGTCACGGTCGAGTCGGCCTGCTGACATACTGATCCTCGTGAACGAGGATCAGGTCGAACAAGAATTACACGAGGCGCTGGGATCTTCCCAGCGCCTCGGCTTTTTGGGGGACAGGCCCATCGTCGAGGTGATCGAGCACGCTCGAGCCTTTGTGACGGCTCTGGACGGTGTGTCAGGTTCTGTCATCGACTTAGGTGCCGGCGGAGGCGTTCCTGGGCTGGTGTTGGCTGTCGACCGACCTGACCTCGCAATCACGTTGCTGGATCGTCGGACGAAACGGACAGACTTTTTAGCGCGGATAGTTCGTCGGATGCGCCTGGACCATGTGACTGTGGTTGCTGCGGATGTAGACGATGCGATTCGCCAAGGCCATATCGGATTCGACGCAGTGGTGGCTCGTGGGTTCGGCCCACCAGATTTCACCCTTCGGACCGGGGTTCGCTGCCTGGGTGAGCCTGGTGTCATTGTCATCAGTGAACCGCCGACAGGTGATCGCTGGGATGCGGATTTGATCGAATCTCTCGGTCTTGTGCGAGTTCCGTCTGATAGCCGCGTCGTCTGTTTTTCACGAAAATGAGACTCCTGAGCAGGCACGATGCGCGATGTCTCAAGTCAGATAACAGCGCTGTCATCTGACTTGAGGGATGTTTCACGTGAAACACCGCGCGTCACGCGGACGTTCAGAGTCTCCGGCTCGGACTGATGACCGGACTGGTGACCGGACTGGTGACCGGACTGGTGACATCTCGAAGGTTTCACGTGAAACCAGGCGGAGATAGTTGTAACGCGTCGTGGAATGAGGCACAGTAGGTACGTCCCGAACAGGACGAGTTGACCGGCGTTTGGAGAATGTGTGTCGGATACCGAGGAACCATCCTCCCCTACTAGCAGTGAATCTGTCGGAGTGCCCGAGGTGGCCGCCTCCGTCAGACGTTCACTCCCCCGCATCATGGCGGTGGCTAACCAGAAGGGTGGCGTCGGTAAGACGACCACCACAGTGAACCTTGGCGCATCACTTGCTGAACTCGGGCTTCGGACGCTTCTCATTGATCTCGACCCTCAAGGAAACGCATCGACGGGCCTTGGGATTGAGAATCGCGGCCTCGAACTCTCGATGTACCACGTGCTGATGCACGAGGAACCACTTGACAACGTGGTCGAGCCAACTGATGTGAAGAATCTGTTTGTTGCACCTGCGTCACTCGACCTTGCAGGTGCTGAGATTGAACTCGTGCCAGCGTTTAGTCGGGAGCAGCGATTGAAGCGTGCGATTGATGCCGTGATTGATGATTACGACTACGTTCTTATTGACTGCCCACCATCATTGGGGCTTCTCACCGTCAATGGCTTGTCGGCTGCCACCGAGGTGTTGGTGCCGATTCAGTGTGAGTACTACGCACTGGAAGGCTTGGGTCAGCTGCTTCGTAATGTTGATCTCGTGAAGCGGAATCTCAACCCTACGCTTGAGATGAGCACGATTCTCTGCGTCATGTTCGATGCTCGAACCAAGCTTGCGGGGCAAGTTGTTGCTGAGGTCCGTGACCACTTTGGTGACAAGGTGCTCCGAAGTGTCATTCCACGCAACGTGCGCTTGTCGGAGGCACCGTCGTTTGGCCAGCCCATCAATACGTTCGATCCAATGTCGCGAGGTGCAATTGCATACCGCGACGCAGCAAAAGAGGTGCATGCTCGTGTCACGTCGTAGTGGTCTTGGTAAGGGGCTGAGCTCCTTGATTCCTGCAAGCGAAGTTGCCGATGGCGGTGAGGGAGCGATTTTCGCTGAAGTTCCGACGGCGTCGGTCGCACCGAACCCGAACCAGCCTCGCATCCACTTCTCTGAAGAAGGACTCGTCGAATTGGCTGCGTCTATTTCGGAAATGGGTGTCTTGCAGCCGATTTTGATTCGCCCGGCCCCAGGCGGAGAAGGCCAGTACGAACTGATTGCGGGCGAACGACGCTGGCGCGCAGCCCAGCGGGCCGGGCTGACGACCATTCCTGCGATCATTCGTCTGACCGATGATGTGAGCTCGGTTGAGCAAGCGCTCGTCGAGAACTTACACCGTCAGGATCTGACCCCGCTCGAGGAGGCTGCTGCATTCCAGCAACTGATCGAAGACTTTGAGATGACCCACGACCAGGTGGCCACCCGCGTCGGTAAGAGTCGGTCGGTGGTCACGAATACTATCCGTTTGCTGGGCTTACCTCCGACGGTGCAAAGTTTACTGGCAGACGGTCAACTCTCAGCGGGTCATGCTCGAGCGCTCCTCGGTACGCCCGACCGGGCCCGTCAGGAGACGTTGGCTCGGACAGCGGTGGCTGAAGGGTGGACCGTTCGTGCAATGGAACAGGCAGTTCGCGGTCCTGTAGCGCCACTGGCGGCACCCGTCGCGGCGGGAGAGGACGTAGGGACGGGTACGAGACTGATTGACGGAGCGGGTCTGACGTCCGCGACGCAGCTTCGCCCTCCCGGACTCCTTGAACTTGAAGAGTTATTGGCAGATCGACTTGACACGCGTGTTGCGGTAACGATGGGCGCGAAGCGTGGTCGGGTGACGATTGATTTTGCAGATCTCGAAGACCTTGAGCGGATTTATCGTTTGATGACCGGTTAATCGGTTCATCCGTGGGCAAATTACACGAATGTATTTTATCCACAGGCCTATCCTCAAGTAGGCAATGACGGTGACACACGTCCACACATTGAGCGCATTGCCCAAAATAACCACAAATAGTCGTATTTTGTCCGACTTACTTACTTTAAGTGGTTAAATATTGAAGATCCACTCGAGGGATACTCACAAGTTGTGCACAAAGCTGTGGACAAAGTCTCACGCGCGCTCGCGATGTTGGGGAGATGGCTGATCTGTGCACTTGCGGCTGTAAACCATGAGTCTGAGACTCAGACGTCGGGCATGGGCAGTGGACCGTCGCCCCAGCGCCGAGCAGCCTCGACCACTGCGCTGGTGATAAGGCTTGTTGCATCGACGACTTCGCGGACCGGACCCATAGCGCAGAGGACGGCGGGCATCTGTGTTTCGCGGAGCACCGGCAGTCGCATACCGCGCAGCGTCGGCGACATGGGGAGTGTCTGTTCGAACTGTTGAACAACGTGTGCGGCGAGTGAACGGCCGCCAACGGAAACGAACGCCGGTACGGCAAAGTAGGAAATGTCGCAACAGAAGATCGGGTGCGCTTCAAAGCCGATGTACATGGTCGCGCCGAAGCGGTTTGCGGCCGCGGCCTGAGCTCCGGCCTCGTATTCGTCGGTGGACATGACAGTCGCACCGTTCTGGCGAAGTGACCGAGCGACGGAGCGACCCACGGAGCTGAGCCCGCCGAACTGACCAACGACGATGCGCAATGACGCGAGCGAGGTAGGCGTGCGCACCGATTCCTGTTCGCGGACAGACGCTACACCCGGTCCCGATCCACTCTGTCGGCGAAGCACGTCGAGCATCTTGACCGTTTTGCGACCGCAGATACCATCGGCTGGGAGCCCGCAATTCTTCTGGAAGTCCGTGAGCGCGCGGATCGTGGCAGGCCCCAGGATGCCGTCAGGGCGGCCACAATCGAAGCCGACGTGGTTGAGTGAGCGCTGGAGTTCCTCAATGTCGTCTCCGCGTAGCTGGGGCGCCTTGAGTAACAGTGTGCGGTCACCGAGTTGGTGCCCTGCCTCGATCACTGCGAGCCAGGTCTGCTCGTCACAGATGCCGTTGACATTGAGCCCGCGCGCTTGCTGGAAGCGCGAGACGGCATCGATCGTGGACACGCAAAAGAAGCCCGCCTCGGCGCCTACCGGGGCGTACCCGGCGGCACCGAGGCGGCGCTGTAAATCTCGAATTGGTTCGCCGCGTTGCCCCTCTGCGAGGGGGAACGGGGTCAGCTGGTTGGAAGGAATTCCTCGAGCTCCTGCAGTAGTGCGCCCTTGCTCTTGGCGCCGACGAGACGTTTTTCCAGTTCACCATTCTTGAACACGAGCAGTGTCGGGATGCTCATGACATTGTATTTCATGGCGAGGTCGGGGTTGTCATCAACATTTAACTTGGTGACTGCGATGTTTTCACCGTGCTCGGCACTGATCTCTTCGAGGATGGGGGCGATCTGCTTGCACGGACCGCACCACTCAGCCCAGAAGTCAACGATCACCGGGGTAGTTGCAGCTCCGAGGACCTCGTCGAAAGTTGCAGTTGAGAGATTGGTGATTCCGTTCGCCATGAGGAGGCAGCCTTTCACATGCGGGTCATTGCCCTGTGTGACGCAAGACCCACTGTCTTGTCGTTCGAATCAATACAACCGTGGTGTCGGCGAGATCATTCCCCTCTTGGGTAGGACCCGCTCTGACCAGGGCAGATGTCAGTAGTTGGGAACGTTCGCCTCGATGTCATGTGCATCTTCGAGCCAGCGTTCTGCGTCGATTGCTGCCATACACCCGGAGCCAGCGGCAGTGATTGCTTGACGATAGACGGAGTCCTGCACGTCGCCACAGGCGAAAACGCCAGCGACATTGGTGTATGTCGAGTCGGGGACAGTCTGAAGGTAGCCGGTTGTCTCGTCCATATCGAGTTTGCCACGGAAGAGATCTGTGTTCGGCTTGTGGCCGATGGCGATGAACACGCCGGTGATTGCGAGTTCCGAGGTCGACCCGTCGACAGTGCTGGTGATCTCGGCGCCGCTGACCTTTTCCTCACCATGGATTTTAGTGACCTGGGAGTTCCACAGAAATTCGATTTTTGGATTGGCACGGGCGCGATCTTGCATAATTTTCGAAGCACGGAGTTCGTCACGGCGTACAACGATGGTGACCTTGTCGGCAAACTTGGTGAGGAAGGTGGCTTCCTCGAGCGCAGAGTCACCACCGCCGATCACAGCAATGTCGTGGCCCCGGAAGAAGAATCCGTCGCAGGTAGCGCATGTAGAGAGGCCGTGACCGATCAGGCGCTGTTCTTCGGCGATGCCGAGCATGAGTGATTGGGCACCCGTGCTGACAATGATCGATTTGGCAAAAAACTCCTGGTCACGAACGGTGACTTTGAAGGGCTGGACGGTGAAGTCGACGTCGGTCACCTTCTCGGTGATCACTGTGGTGCCGAAGCGCTCAGCTTGGGCCCGCATCTCAGCCATCAACTCCGGGCCCATGATGCCGTCGCGGAACCCGGGGAAGTTTTCGACTTCGGTGGTCAGCATGAGCTGCCCGCCGGGCTGGTCACTGGTGCTCGACGGTTCGCCTTCAATCAGCAGCGGCGCGAGTGAGGCCCGCGCCGTGTAGATCGCAGCGGTTAAGCCGGCGGGGCCGGAACCAATGATGATGACGTCGCGGACGTCAAGAGTACTTGCGGTGGATTCGGACATGAGCTTCTCCGGGTGTGGTGAGGGGTAAGTCGGTGCACATGGCGCCTGTAGTGCCCAGAGTGCTTTGGCAACGATGCCGCACGATCACGAAGCGTTGGCGTTGCGCTTCTTAAATAACAACAGCCCGATGAGGGAGAAGATTCCCCCGATCACTAGGTAACTGACGTACACCGAGCGAGCGTGAGTGAACTGCCAGTCAAGTGCAGCCTGCATGCCACGTGTGAGACCGATAAGCAAGATGACGACGGCAAACACTCCCAGGAAGAGTGCAATCAGCCCGAAGACCAGACCTCGGGCGGCGTAGACGATTGGCGTTGTTGTCTTGTCGCGCACGTTGCCGACGAATCGGACAAGCGTGTCGGTTGTCTCGTCGGCCCAGCTTGGATCAGTCAGCGGATTACCTGGCATAAGGACATCAGGATAACCGCCGTGGTCCGTACGCGCCTCACAAGCATGTTCGGTGAGACGCCATCGCGGCGATTTAGCGCAGCAATGGCGTTCGAGCGGTGACTGTGCAATCGCCTGGCTCATAGGCCACGGCTTCACCGTTGTTATCGTCGATGCCGACGATCACGGGCACATCGACAAGGCCAGGGGCGTCCCACAGTGCCGGCCCTACAATCCGAGTGACGAGGTCACAGAGTGGGAACGGTGCAACGCTGGCGTTGCCCGGAGCTGCTTGGACGCTGACGTCAAAGGCTGCATCGCTCTGTGCAGCCGACTCAGGTGCGGCTTCGTCGACACCGTTGTTGCCGACGAGAAGAGTCGTGCGATTCAGATCGTTGGCGAAGACAGCGAGATCTTCAGCACTGCTCAGCACTTCGAGACCCTCATCGGGCGAACCCTCGCTCTCGCCACCAACGAGCGTGTCGGCGTCCGGTGCAGCAGGTGCATCGGCGGAACTCAACTCGCTCGCAGCTGCATCACCTGCGTCACTGAACGTTTCGTCGGCTGCTTCGACCTCGAGTTCGGCGCGAGGGCTGAGGCTCTGCTCAACGTCGGAGGCAGCCTTGCTGGAAATGCTGTCGTTACTGTTGTTCCAAGGGATGAATCCTCGGGCCGCCACGCCACCGCCAAGGACGACAACGAGGCCTGCAGCAAGCACGAGAAGGCGATTGCTGCTGCTGCGTTGACGCCAGACCGTTGGTGACGTCGGTGACGTGATTGAAGCCTGTCCGGCTGCAGCTGCCGATTCAGCGCCAGCGGGTGTGGCGTCACGGCTGAACTCGCTCGTCGGCATTCGGTCCCACACCTCGAAGGCTGTAGCAAGGTGCCGCTCGCGGGTCGAAATTGATGCACTGTCGGTCAGGCTCAGGACGGCCCGGACTTGACGGAGACGTTCCACTTCCATGAGCGCTGTGGGATCACTATCGACCTGGGCGCGTTCGGCTGGTGTGGTGTCGCCGTCGAGATACGCGCTCGCAAGAAGAGTCAGGTCGTTGTTCATGTCGAACCTGTTGGACGTTCCGGATCGGCGGCGTGGTTCCCGATGACGCGAATTTCTTCGGTGACGGGGCCGGTGACGTCCACCCCGTCCTGATGCTTGCTGGCGGGCCGAGTGAGCGAATTGTCCAGCAGGTCCTCCAGACGGAGTGATTCAGCAAGCGCCGCACGTCCGCGAGCGATTCGCGATTTGACCGTGCCAATTGGAATCTGCAGGACGTCCGCGATCTCGTCGTAGTTGAGGTCAGCGACGTCACGGAGCACGACGGCGGCTTTGAAGTCGTCACTCAGTTCACTCAGTGCTTCGTCGATGGCGAGGCGATCGTCGATCGCATCGATGCGTTTGGCGGCCATTGGGTCGACTCGCTCGGGTCCGGTGCTGTTGGAACCGTCGCTGTGAGGGTTCATCGAATGCAGCCTGGGCAGACGTTTGCGCTTGCGAAGCTCGTCAAGCGAAGCGTTGGTGGCAATGCGATAGGCCCAGGTGCTGAACGCTGCTCGCTCATCAAAGCGCGGCAGGCTCCGAGTGATCTTGATGAGTGCTTCTTGGCAAGCGTCGTCGGCATCCTTGGTCCCGCCGGTGACCCGGCGACAGACTGCGTAGATGCGGTCGTAGTGGCGGCGCAGGAGCTGGTCCATCGCGCTTCGATCGCCACCCTGGGCTGCGGCGACCAGCTCGTCATCGGAGAGCGGATCCATCAGCGCGACATCTCACTCATTGGGCTATCCGACCAGGGCAATTTCGCCGAGCCGACCCCGGAACGGGTTGTTGTCACTGCACGATGTGTCGGCCCCAAGCTGCTTCAGAAGGACGAGCAGGTGGCGTACGGGAGTGGTTGGAACGTCGGTTTGCAGCACTTCGCCTTCGGTGGCGAACCGTTGAGCACCCAGCTGACCATCCCAGCCGCTCAGTTCGCTTGGGGCCCGTTCGGCTGACGAGGTATAAAAGTCAACGATGAACGGGCCGTTGATTACGTCGACAGTCAGGGCCTGCTGCGTGGGTTGATCGAGGGTAACAACGAGGCCGACGCCAACTTTGCCGCCCATGTACTGGCCGCTGTAGCACACCGTGCGCCAGTTGGTGTTTGCGATGCCATCACTGACGGCGAGCATGGACTCGTCGTCGTTCTCTTCGCGATCACCGTCAGGGTCGAACGTGGTGATGCCAGCGATTGAGGCAGGCCCGGTGGGCGCAGCCTGAGCGGGAGCATCTCCGGACGCAGGATCCGCACCGCTCGCTACGAGGTCGCTGTTTTGAGTTGTTGCGGTGTCGACTCCAGCGACGATGGCAGCATCAGGGACAACGCCTGGCGCAGGATCCGACCTGTCATCGTCACTACCGAATTGAGCGCTCATTACGAGGGCGATGGCAATGATGGCGGCGAGCAGCAAGAGACCGCCAATCACGGTGAGCGAGGGCTTCCACCCCTGCGACATGCCCTTGACTGGTTCGCCACGGAGCTGTGCACCAGCGTGCGGTGTGTTTTCGCGCCGGCGAGGTTCCCGTGGGGGTTGTTGAATCGGCACTGTGGCGGTGATCCGCTCTGGCTCACCGGGTATGCCACGATGCCCCGCGAGGGGAGCGAGGGGAGCGAGGGGAGCGAGGGGAGCGAGGGGAGGATGAGGAGGATGGGGAGCAAGGCGAGGATGGGGAGCGAACGGATCGCTGTGCGCCTTGCGTTCATTGATGGGACGGTCACGCCGTTGCGGCTCACTGGGTGTCTGATCGCGACGTTGACGCGGGGTTCCGCCCGGTGATGAATCGCCGCGGGTGGCGCGCCGGCGGTCATCGGCGCGACCATCGAGATCTGACGGTGCACGACGCAGACGACCTGCAGAAAAGGGCGCGACTGTTGAGCGCTCGTGGGGGGTTTCGTCGATGTTGGGCGGACCTTCGGCAGCAGCGTGTTCCAGCGCGGCAACCAGGTCGGCGCCGGTCGCTGGACGGTGCACCGGGTTGCGTGCAAGAAGCTGGTGGATAATTGTCACCAAGCTCGTGGGCAGCGTTGCACGGAGTCGGGAGAGGTCGGTCGGGTCGCGCTGAAGGCGCGCGAGCGCAGTGTCGGCATCGCTTTCGCCGAGGAACGGAACCCGACCGGCTAGGCACTCGTACAAGACCAAGCCCAGTGAGTACAGATCAGCGCGACCGTCGAGTTTCTTGCCGCGGACTTGTTCGGGTGACAGGTATTTCGCCGTGCCCATCATGATGTTTTCACTCGTCAGGTCGTCGCCGCCCTGAAGGGCCTTGGCGATCCCGAAGTCGGTGAGGAGCACCCGTCCGTCTGGCGTAATCATGATGTTTCCAGGCTTCACGTCACGGTGGACGAAGTTGTTCTCGTGTGCGTGTTGCAGCGCCGCAGCCGTGCAGGCGCCGATGTGCGCCGTGAGTTCTGGAGAGAGGCGCTTTTGTGTGTCGAGCAGCTGGCGCAGGCTCTTGCCATCGACGAGCTGCATCACCACGGCCTGGCGACCCTCATGCTCGAACACGTCATGAACGGCGACGATATTCGGGTGGTTGAGGCTCGCTGCAGCGATTGCCTCGCGCCGGAAGCGTTCCGCAACGACTTCGTCAGAAGCCAATGCAGGCTTGAGCCACTTGACTGCGACCTTCCGGTCCAGCGTGAGGTCGACGGCGAGCCAGACCTCGGCCATACCACCCTGAGCCAGGCGGCGTTTCAGTTGGTAACGCTCGGCGATCAGCGTTGAAGTCGGGTCGGACATGATCAGTTCAGACGTTACTTGGCTGACGGTTTGATCATGGGGCAATGCAACGGTTGCTGCCGGGTGGGTTGCAGTCGGTGCATTGGTCGGGCGGAATCGGGTTTTTGTGTGACCGATTACGGGAACCGACGCCCGTATCGCTCACACCAAAAGGGGACCAGTTCTGTGTGAGGAAAAATTGCCAACGACGCGGCGAACGCTCACACAAGCAGCCGAGAGCAGGACCCAGCAAACCCTAGAGTTGGTGGAACGCCACGCCGATCGTTCCCCGGCCCCCGTGGGTGCCGATGACTGGACCGATTTCGCCGACGACGATGTCGCCGTCGTAGTGCGGGGTGAGCATGTCGACGAACAAGTCGACGTCACTGCAGTCGGCGTGGAGCACCGCGAGGTTTTCGATCTTGCCGTCAAAGCTTTTCACTTTGTCCACAAGATACTGAAGGGCCTTTGAGCGGGTGCGCTGCTTGCCGGCTTCTTCGACGATGCCATCAGCGACTTCGATGATCGGCTTGATCGACAAGACGGTGGCGAGAAGTGCTTTCGCGTTGCCGACGCGGCCACCTTTTTTCAAGTTCTCGAGCGTGTCGAGTGCACTGAACACCCGGGTCCGCTGGGCGAGGTCGGTGGCGAGTGCTTCGACGTCATCAATTGATCCACCGTCGCGTCCAGCGCGAGCGCAGGCGAGAGCAATGGTGCCAAGGCCGAGGGTGACGGTGCGGCTGTCGACGACGCGAACGTCGAAGTCGATCGAATCATCGTTGGTGATGGAACGTGCTGCGAGTTCGGCACTCTGCATGGTGGCCGAGAGGGCGCCCGACAATGAGACGACAACCACACCCGCTGCACCTTCGTCTTTGAGCCGTCTGTACACGGTCTCGAATTGGCCGGGTGCGGGCGCTGCGGTTTCGGGCAGCGTGTCTGATCCGGCGCACCGGCTCCAGAACTCAGCGACCGTGAGCTCTTCGCGATCAATCAACTCTTCGTCGCCGAAGCGGATGCTGAGCGGCACGATCGCGATGCCGAGTTCATCGGCGATCTCTTGGGGCAGGTCACACGAGCTGTCGGTGACGATTCGAACGATGTTTGTTGGCGCGCTCACGAAGATGAAAGGTTAGTGGTCTCGACGCTGGCGTCGCCATTATCTCAATCAGCATCTTGAAGGTCATCTGAATCGGCAGAGCGTCGTTTGCGCCAGTTTGCGAACCACCAGGTTCCCAGCAGGATGATGAATGCTCCCGTGAGTACCTGGCCAAGGCCAGTTAGTGCATTCACGCGTGACGTCAATACCACTGGTCCAGCGAGCGGGTCGCCGAGTGGTGTGAGTAACGCGACGTTGACAGCCGAGGTTCCGTTTGAGCGAGCTCGGACCGGCACCCGAATGTCGGTGCTGTCGTTCGGGCGCAGCGTGATCAACTGGTCGTTGTTCGGAAAGGTGAGTTTCGATGACGACATCTGCAAGATGACGGTGAGTGGATCGCTGCTGGTGTTTCTGAGCCGAATGGTGATTTCGTCGGCGTTGCCCGTCAATGTGAAGGTGAACGGATCAGGCAGAACAACAGCTGTGCGGACACGACTGGCTTCGTCAAGCACATCGTCGATCTCGGCGTTGGCCGCGCTTTCGCCGACTGACGTCGAGACGAGCTGATCGAGAGCATTGAACCAGTCAGCAGTCCGTCCGGCGTCGGCCGTCAGCATCGATCCAACACTCTGTAGCGACAACTTGGCGTCGTTGATTCGTTGGAGTCGCGCAGTGAGATCAGGTCCTGCGAAATCTGGGAACGTGATTCCACTTGATCCGAGTCGTTGCACGTCCGTCGAGCCAATCAGCGTCGATGGTGCAGCAAAACGGAGGTCAGGTGTCAGTTCGGCGATGTCGGCGAGCGCATTGATGAGTCGCGGGTCGGGCGCGGTGAGGTCGGGCCCTGAAAGGAGTCGTGTCCGACGGACATTTCGGCCGTTCTCTCGATGGTCGAGAACCAACTCGGTGGCCATCCGCACGGCCCATTCGACGGTTGTCTGTTCAGCGAGCACGTCGTCAGCGACCTCCGTGGTCAACGACGCACCGAGTCGATCGATCAGCAGGACTGGCATGTTGCCGCCGTCGGGGAGCGGGAGCTCGACGAGCCGGTCTGTGTCGGGCACGTTCTCGGAGATAGTCGTCGCGTAGAGCTCAGGCGTCATCACTACGTACCGGACGCCGAGGTCACGAAGCAGCTGTGCCCCGCCACTGCTGAGCGGCGCCGAAGCAATCCACACAACGCGGGTTGGTGTCTGACGTAAGACGTCGGTGACGATGTCTTCGCCAGCGTTGAGGGCCCGAGTGAAGACGTCGGTGACGCCTGCTGCGACAGCTGATGACACATCCAACTCGATGTCGGTGTGGGTGGTGATTTCATCGTTGTCAAACGCCACCGCAGCTGCTTGCGGATCGGCGAGCGCGGAGACCGCTGCTGGTGGGACTGCAGCGAGGATGGGGGGAGTGAGCTTGCCAGCCACGCCGACGAGGGTGACGATCTCGTCCTGCGTGGCCTGTGCGTCAGTCAGTGACCCATTGGAGCGACTGACTTCAGCGACCAAGCCCAGTGTGACGGGTTCGGTCGGACGCTGGGTCTCATCGCTGCCGGGCACGCGTTCGATGATCGTGCCGTGAGTGGCGACCAGGTTGTCGTCGATGAGGAGTTGCATCCGTATCGGCGTGAATCCAGGGTCGGGGAACTCGAGGCTGTCCGGTCCACTCGGTACCTCGTCGCCGCCGGTGTCGGTCGGTATATCGAGGGTGAGGGTTGCCTCAGTGGGCGTGAGGATCTCGATCTGATTGCGAACGTCGGCGAACCGGACGCCATCGATGTTGTTGCGGAACGCACCCGGCTGGGCACCTTGGCCGAAAATCTGATCGAAAACGGAGCTGTCAACGCTCGTGATGGCCTCGAAGTTGGCGATGTCGACCGTGAGTAAAGGGATGGCCGCAACCGTGGTCGTCGTCGTCGTCGATGCAGTGGTGCCTGGTCTGGTGGTTTCGGGTGGCGCCGCTGCGTCGACTGCTGGTGCTGCTGGGCCGATCGGGACCGTGGTCGCCGGACTCGTTGTCGTTGTTGTCGTTGTTGTTGTCGTTGTTGTTGTCGTTGTTGTTGTCGTTGTTGTTGTTGGGGGTGTGATGCCGCCTGCATCGAGGTCGCCGGTGATTCGGTAGACGAGGCGAATTGAGGCGCCAGGGCGGAACGTGAAATCTTGCTCGACGAGCTCAACCTGCAGGCCGCTGCGCTGCCGGGCGGCCTGTTCGGGGGGCGTGGGAGCACCGCTTGCAACTCTCGCAGTGAATGCGGTGCTCGCGAAGAGTAAGGAGGCTGCGACGAGGAAGCCAGTTGGTGTGTGTCGGAGGCCCATCACGTGAAAATGTGTTCGAGAATCTGCAGTGTTTCGGCGCGCCGGGTAAATCCGAGTGAGCGGTAGAGGTCGAGCGCAGCGTCGTTGTTGACGCCAGTGTTGACGAGCGCGGTTGAGGCGCCGCGCCGTTCCATCCAGTGCAGAGCACCCTCGACGAGGTGTCGTGCATGGCCGCGTCGACGCGCACCCGGATGGACCGCGAGGCGCTGCAGGTATCCGTAACGGCCGGATTGGCCGCTGATAGCGAAGGCTTCGAGGCCGTCGGGACCCTCGACAACGCGCGCCTGATGCCGTGGGGTGGCCGTGGTGATGTCGCCGAGCGAACGGACGTCGTTGCCCCACGGATCGCCAAATGCTGTCCGGTCAAGTTCGGCGACCGCCGGGAGGTCACTCGAGCGCATCCGCCGTGTTGTTGTACGGACGTTCCGCCGTGTTGTTGTAAGGACGTTCCGCCGTTGGCCTGGACGACCGCGATCACTGCGCGTCAAAAGACGGATGTCGAGAAGGGCCAGCGTGTCGATTGTCGTGAAGCCAACGTCAGCGAATACGCCGGCAGCCTCGGGGAACATCGCGCCCGTTCGCATCGCGCGCGTCGGTTCGGGTGCTTGACGCGCCTCGGCGACCCAGGCCCCGACGTCGGTGCGGGTAGGCACCATGTGGTGGTCGAGAAGTACCAGGTGGGCGACGTCGGGTTCGTAGGGCCAGGTGTCGAGGCGCCCGCGCACCGTGTCTCGCGCCGTCGCCGTCGTCACGAGGCCAACGTTACTTGCCCGATGCCTGCTCGGCTGGTGCTTCTCGACCAGCAGTCTGAAAGAGAACCGCCCGGCAAGATTGGCGGCAGATGATAGAAGTGAGCGGTCATCCAATATCGTGATCAGTCGTGGTGCCAGAACGATTCGAACCCGTCTTGCGCGAGCTGTCACCGCTTGCCGAGCGTTTTCATGCAGCCGGTCACCGTCTCTACCTGGTCGGGGGCACCGTGCGCGACCTCCTCGTTGACAGCGGAAAGACCGATTTCGACCTCGATCTGACGACCGATGCACGGCCACCCGAGATCAAGGCCTGCCTTGAGGGCTGGGCCGATGCAATCTGGACGCAGGGCGAGAAGTTCGGCACGATTGGCGCACACAAGGTCAATCCGGAAACCGGTGCAACACGGCCGTACGAGATCACCACGTTCCGGGCCGAGGCCTACACCGACGATTCTCGCAAACCGCAGGTCGTGTTCGCCGACGAGATTGAAGCCGACTTGGCGCGGCGCGACTTCACCGTCAATGCAATGGCGTTGGAACTGACCGGCGACAACTCTGGTGCTGGAGCGGCCATGCCGACCTTGGTTGATCCCTTCCATGGTGCGCGAGACCTCGCTACGAAAACCTTACGTACGCCCCTCGGCCCTGAGGTGAGTTTCAGCGACGACCCGTTGCGGATGCTGCGCGCTGCCCGGTTCATTGCGAGATATCAGCTGCAGCCGACAGATGAACTCGTGGCTGCGGTCAAGGAGATGTCAAATCGCTTGGAGATCGTGTCGGCTGAGCGGATTCGCGACGAGCTCGACAAGTTGATGGTCGTTGACCATCCGACTGCTGGCCTGTGGTTTCTGATCGAGAACGGTCTGGCCGATGAGTTTCTGCCCGAATTGCCGGCGATGCAGCTTGAACACGATCCGATTCATCGGCACAAAGACGTGTTGACGCATTCGTTGGCGGTTGTCGAGAATGTCCGACCGCTGCACGAGCACCCAGCAATCGAATCCGGTGATCGACCCCAGTTCGACTTTCGCCTCACGCGCCTCGCAGCGTTGTTCCACGACATCGGCAAGCCCAAGACACGCGGCTATCTCGAGGGTAAGGGGACAACGTTTCACCATCACGATGCTGTTGGCGCCCGGATGACGAAGAAGCGTCTGAGCGCGCTGCGGTATTCCAATGATGACGTCAAGGCGATCACCGAACTTGTGGCCCTTCACCTTCGCTTCCACACGTATTCGATGGGATGGTCGGACTCTGCTGTTCGCCGCTACGTTCGCGACGCTGGCCCGTTGCTGCAGGAACTGAATGTCCTGACGCGCTGCGATTGCACGACGCGCAACGCCAAGAAGGCAGCGCGCCTCTCACGCCGGATGGACGAACTCGAAGAACGCATCGACGAGCTGGCCGAAGCCGAAGAGCTTGCTGCGCTCCGTCCTGAGATGGATGGCAACTCGGTGATTGAGTATCTCGGTATCAAGCCGGGTCGCGAAGTCGGTCAAGCTATGGTTTTTCTGATGGAAGTTCGACTTGAAGAGGGTCTGATCGGCGAGGACGCTGTCCGCGCCCGCCTCGATGAGTGGTGGGCTCAAAACGGACACCCCTGATCCACGCGCTGGGTATCTCCGATACCTACGCACTTGAACAGCGGTACAGGCACAAGGACGGCGGTTGCGTGTGGGGACGTACACGTGTGTCGATCACCGAACACATCACGCAAGAACGGCATTCGAAGGCCTTGCTGACGCATGCTGCAACCCATGACGACCTGACCGACCTCGATAATTTCAAGGTCGTCAACGACAGTCTCGGACACGGCATCAGCGATCAGATGCTGCGCGAGATTGCCAAGCATTTTCGCGGCGTGCTGCGCGGACTGCTCGGTTGGCCCGTTTCGGCGGTGACGAATTTGTGGTGTTCAGCGATGGAACCGATCGTCGATCTTGGCGTGTCGATTCTGCGTGATTCGCTCACGCAACTCGCGCACCGGCGGGCAGGAGCTATGCGTTTCGCGAACTGTGGCCTCTCGGTCAAGGTTGCGACGCGGCAACTCATTGATCCAGATTTCGTCGTGACCGTGCGGGACGCGCTTGGTTCGACGGGGATCGCTGCCGACTCACTTTGGCTCGAGATCTCCGAGACGACTCTGATGCAAGACGCTGTCGCTGCCAACTCAGCGCTTCGCGAACTACGCAGCCTTGGCCTGCACCTGTCCGTCGATGACTTCGGTACCCGATACTCGTCACTCACGTACTTGAAGCGTTTCCCCGTCGATAATTCAGTCCGAACTGGTGTAGTTCTCACACCGACATCACTCTGGATCACCGACCTATTTCACCGACCTGTTTCGGCTGCCTGTTTGGGCTGCCTGTGTGGCCAACGGGTGAGTCCAAGATCGCTGTCACAGGCCTACGTGTTGAGCGGGCCGATTCCGTTCTGGCAGCATGTCCCCATGCCGATTGCTCCTGCGTATGACTGGGTTGCTCACCACGCGATGGTGAGCCCTGACCGATCGGCCTGGGCCGACATTGACTCCACTGGTGACGGGGCTGGGTTGGCGTGCAACTGGCGAGAGGCCGACGAACGAGTTGGCCGGTCAGCCGCGATGTTGCGTGACGACTTCGGTGTCGGTCGGGGTGATCGCGTGGTGATGTTTTCGATGAACCGTGTCGAGTTCATCGAAGTGCAGTTCGCCTGTGCTCGGCTCGGCGCGGTCTTCGTGCCCGTTAACTGGCGACTCACCGTTCACGAACTCGACTACATCGTCAGCGATGCCGCGGCCACAGTGCTCTGTGCTGACCCCGAGTTCGGTGACACCGCTGCCGAACTCACCCAGCGGACCAATGTGCCACACCTCGTCGTGTTCAGCGGGGCAGGATCGCATCCCGAGGGGAGCGTCGACTACGACGACGCGCTGGCCGCGGCAGCAAACCGTATCGATGCCGACCCCGCGCTTTTGCCGGTGATGCCCGAACTCACCCACGACGATCCGTTGACGATCATGTACACCTCGGGCACCACCGGTCGTCCGAAGGGCGCGATCATCACGCATGGCATGTCGTTCTGGAACTCGATCAACCTTGCCGAGCTGAGCGATCTTGGCCGCTCGATGGTCAACTTCTGCTTCCTCCCGCTGTTTCACACGGGCGGACTCAACTGCTACACCAACCCTGCTGCCTACTTCGGTGGATCAACGCTGATCATGCGCACTTTTGACCCGGGCGAGGCGCTCGACCTGATCAACGATCCGGAACGCGGCATCACCCACTTTCTCGGCGTGCCCGCGAACTACCTATTCATGGGCCAGCACGAGAAGTTCGCCACCACTGACTTCTCCGGCGTGGTCACCACGGCTATCGGCGGTGCACCCTCGGCGCTCCCGCTGCTCCAGATGTGGGAGAAAGTTGGCTGCCCACTCATCCAGGCGTTTGGGATGACCGAAACGAGTCCGATGGTCACCTCAATTTCTAAAGAGATGGCGGTCAGGAAGGCCGGCTCCGCAGGCCTGCCGGGAATGAACACGGCGATTCGTATCGTCGGCGAGGACGGTAACGATGTGGCCCCGGGCGAGATTGGTGAGCTCTGGTGCAAGGGACCGAACATCACACCGGGTTACTGGAATAATCCCGAGGCAACTGCCGACGCGATTACCAATGGCTGGCTCCACACCGGTGACGCGGCGCAGATGGATGAAGACGGCTACATGTACATCGTTGACCGATGGAAGGACATGTACATCTCCGGTGGTGAGAACGTCTATCCGTCGGAGGTCGAGTCGGCGCTGTTCGATCTTGCAGGCATCGCCGACGTCGCGGTGATTGGGCTGCCTGACGAAAAGTGGGGTGAGGTTGGTCAAGCCGTCATCGTGAAGTCGCCAGATGCCGCCGGTTCGGTCTTGGACGAGACTGCGATTTTGAACTTCTGCCGTGAGCGCCTCGCTCGGTTCAAGGTGCCACAGTCCGTTCGCTTCATCGACGAACTACCGCGTAACGCCACAGGCAAGATCCTCAAGCGCGAACTGCGCGGCTGAACCGTCAGGTTTGGGTTCCGACCTTGAGGTCCCGAAACGCCACGCCTTTGTCGACAGCAGGTTCACGTGGCAGGCCCAGGACGCGATCGCCGATGATATTGCGTTGAATCTCGTCGGTCCCGCCAGCGATGCCCGAAGCGAAACTGCGCAGGGTCAGGCTCTGCGCGCTACCACCGTGTGGATCATCGTCGACCCACGCGACCGACGACATGCCGGCAATTTGCAGTGCGATCTCACGCATCCGCCAAGCAATCACCGAACCGTATAATTTTCCGAGCGAGCCGCCCGGGCCTGGCGTGTTGCCCGCCTTCATCTCGGCGCGGGTGCGCATGGCGATGAGTGCTTTGGTGGTCTCCATCGAATACACCTGCATCATCTGATCGCGGACGACTGGGTTGTTGATCGCTCCTGATGCCGTCGCGTAGTTGTGGAGTTGGTCGTACATCGGTCGGTTGATACCGCCGCCGCCACCCGCACCGATCGCCACACGTTCGTACATCAGCATCGCGGTGGCAAGCTTCCACCCGGTGTTCAGTTCGCCAAGGAGCCAGTTTTTAGGAATGGCCAGATCGGTGAAGAACACCTCGTTGAAATGTGACTCGCCGTTGATCTGGTTGATTGGACGGATTTCGACGCCGGGTGCTTGCATGTCGAGAATGAACATCGACAGGCCCGCATGCTTGACTTGATCTGCGTCGTTTCGTGCCACACACAATCCAAACTGCGACTTGTGCGCCAAGGTGGTCCAAACCTTCTGGCCGTTGATGATCCATTCGTCGCCGTCGAGTTCGGCTTTGGTCTGCAGTGATGCGACGTCCGAGCCAGCGCCGGGCTCAGAGAACATCTGGCACCACAGCGTTTTGCCGGAGATCAGATCAGGCATGAACTGGCGCTTCTGCTCGTCGGTGCCATGGTCGTTCATCATTGGCAGGCACATGCCGTGGCTGATGACGAACTCACTTTCCATCATCGGGTAATTCTCTTTGACCTCGCGCCAGATCTTGTCGTGGGCATTGGTCAATCCCGCCCCGCCGAACTCTGCGGGGTACGGCACTCCTGCGCCCACGCCCGCCGCCGATGCTGCCGCGTGGAACGCGCACGACTCTTCGAACGTCGGTGCGCCCGCTGGCGCTGGCTGCGACTCCATGAAGTCGATGCACCTTTGGCGGAAGTCGTTCAGGTCGTCCATCCCGTCACCGTATGAATCGCGCGCTCGGCATAGCGAGACGGGAGGGCGAGACGGGTGAGACGGGTGAGACGGGTGAGTCAGATCGTTCTGTCGCTCAGCGTGCTCGTGCCGGCCGATGGTGCGTGACGTTTCGGGCCAATCAGCCGGGCGCCGAGGTGATCGGCAACCGTCACGGATCGGTACGTACTGTCAGGTCGGCGGAACACCGGGAGAGGTTCGATGGCAACATCGAGGTCGGGGTAGTGGAAGTACGCGACTGATCGGCGGAGCACCGGATCGGTGCCGTCGCCATGGAGGGGCACTCGATGCACCGTGGATGGCCAGGCGTCGTCAGTCCACATTGCGAGCAAATCGCCGACGTTCAGCAGTAACGCATCGGCGTCGGGGACGATTGGCTTCCAGCCGTCGGATCCGAGGATCTCGAGGCCGGGCACCGGGTCGGCCCGAAGGATCGTGAAGGTGGTGTAGTCGCTGTGTGCGCCCATCCGTTTTTGGCCAGGGGCTGGTGCTGCCTCGTCGTCGAGCCGTTCATACCGGATGCAGGCCATCGTGTCGGGCCCGGCCGTTGATCGACCGGCCAGGTCGTCGATGCCGATGATGTCGCCGATCATCTGATCGAGCCGTCGGGCGAGGTCGGCCATTGCATCGAGGTATCTCCGGGTTGCTTGGGCGAACGTCGGTGCCTCAGTCGGCCAGGGTGTTGCTTGGATCAACCGATGTCGACCTGCCCGGTCGTCGTGACCCGAGTTGAACGACTCGAACAGGTCGGGCGGGCTGGCCGCCCCGAGTGAGTACGAAAGGGCCTCGCTGCCGCGTTGGCGGTATCCGCGATTCGCAGCGGCATCGTCGACCACGTACTTCGCCTTGGTTGCGAATGGGAGAGCGAAGAACTCCTCCGTCGCAGCCCACAGCGAGTTGGCGACGTCGGTCGGTAGACCATGCCCGACCAGCTGGACGAAGCCGTCTTTACGGAGCGCCCGATCGAGCGCTTCGGGTGCGTCTTGGTCTGCCAGGTCCACGGTGTCGATCGTTGCCACGCCTCCACTCTGGTCCACTCTGGGCCCGCTGACCGAACCCATCCGTCAGTGCATTCGCCCGAAATGTGGACTGAAATGCTGCATTAGCGATGCGAGATTGTCTCCATTTCGGGTGGTCTGAGCGATGATGGGGCCATGAGTGACCCGTCGAATGGTGCGCCGAAAATTAAAGACGTCGACTTTGGCGACCTGCTGTACTTGGAGCCACACGGCCCGGACACATACGTCGGGATCGTGGCGCGCTACCCGTGGGGCAACCGACTCTTCGGCGGCCAAGTCGTCGCGCAGGCCCTCGCCGCAGCAATCGCAACGGTCGAACCCGATTGCCGCCCGCACTCGCTGCACTCCTACTTCATCCGCCCGGGGTCGACGACCGAACCGATTCGTTTCGAGGTGGAACGGCTTCGTGACGGCCGATCGTTCTGCACCCGCCAGGTCGTTGCGCGTCAATCCGGCGGGGCAATCCTCAACGTGTCGGTGTCGTTCCAGGTCGATGAAGACGAAGCTGATGCTCAGATTGCTCGGTTGCCCGATGGGCTCGCGCTCCCTGACGATCCGACCCTCGAGAACTACTCCTGGGGCAACCTGATCGATCGCCGTGCCGTTGATCTGCCGGGCCAGGATGGCGAGCCCTGGCGGCTCGGCTACTGGTTGCGAATCCTGGACGAAGACGGCGCGCTGCTCGGCGATGATCCGGTCAAGCACACGCTCGCAATGGCGTTCCTCTCTGATGCTGCGCCGTCACGTGCGGCACGATCGCCGCACCCAGACTTCGCCAATGACGCGAGCGATCGCTTCAAGTTCCAAGGCGCGAGCCTCGATCACTCGGTCTGGTTCCATCGACCGTGCCGAGCCGATCAGTGGCACTGGTTCGACACTCGTTCACACGGCCTGAGCGGTGGTCGTGGCCTCGTCACTGGTGACGTTTTGAACCTCGATGGCACACATGTTGCAACGATCGCTCAGGAAGTTTTGCTCCGGCGTCGTCGCGATCGCGACTGATTTTTGTGGCGCTGTGGTCCGCAAAACGGCTGAGCGGTACCCGACTCGATCCGTTTGGTCGGAATCAGATGCGTCGTGCTGAAGCGGGCCTGGCCGAGGAGTTCCCCCGGGCGCTGCAGATGCAGATGCCGATGCCGATGCCGACGCCGATGGTAGAGAGCTCGTTGTAGCCCGCCTGCTCGACGGAGCGATCAGCATTACTGCCCTCCCCGATGTCATCCGAGGGTACGAAGACCTGAAGACTTGCCGAATTGTGGAGTTTCGGTCTCAGATGGCCGCAGGGTTCCTTCGTTGCGGGCTTGTTAGTTGTAGTGGCAATCGCCGCTGCCGACCGGTGGCGAGTCCCGCGATACCGTTCCCGACGATGCGGATTTCTGAGCGAGTCGACAATGCGGTGCGGTTTATGGCCGAACTGGCCTCGGGTGAACTGGCTGACGTTGACGGTGGCGCGGTCAAGGCCGAGGCGATCGCGACGCGCCAGGGGATTTCACTCAAGTATTTGCTCGACATCACGCGCGATCTGAAACGTGCCGAGCTGATTCGGTCCAAGCGCGGACCGACGGGGGGTTTCACGCTGTCGCGCGATGCAGACGCCATCTCGCTCGCTGACGTGTTCCGCGCAGTGGATGGCCCGCTGGCGGATGTGCATGACGAGAGCCTTCGGGGGCTCAGGTATCCGGCACCGGCCGAGTCGCTGTCTGAAGTGTGGATGGCGATTCGCGGCAGCTTGCGGCGCGTGCTCGAAGAGGTCAGCCTCGACGACCTCATCAGTGGCAACTTGCCGGCCGATGTCGTATCGCTTGCGGCCGACTACCGAACGACGACGGATCGACGCCATCCCCGCAATCCGCGCTGAGTTGAAATTGGTGCTTGCACCGGAACGTTTCGCAGTTTACGGTATTGTCCGTGGATTTAGTAGAGAATCAGTTAACGCATTTGCAGCGGCTTGAAGCCGAGGCCATACATATCATGCGCGAGGCAGTGTCCGAGAGCGACAACCCAGCGATGTTGTATTCGGTCGGCAAGGACAGCTCAGTCATGCTGCACCTTGCGATGAAGGCCTTTTACCCTTCGAAGCCGCCCTTCCCGCTCGTCCACGTGGACACGACGTGGAAGTTCAGCGAGATGTACGCCTTCCGCGACCAGACGGCCAAAGACCTCGGCGTCGATCTGATTGTCCACAAGAATCCAGAGTGCATCGAACGCGGTGTCAACCCGTTCGACCACGGCTCCGCGATGCACACCGACATGTGGAAGACCGACGGGTTAAAGCAGGTCATTGAATCGAACAACTTCGACCTTTGCTTCGGTGGAGCGCGGCGCGACGAAGAGAAGTCGCGGGCCAAAGAGCG
>Ga0115001_10000897_pt1 | contig 22694 bp, 20 predicted proteins | sample ArcticOcean_MG_C_12_FD_89869 | JGI IMG/M metagenome (GOLD analysis project Ga0115001, IMG submission 89869) | Marine microbial communities from western Arctic Ocean - ArcticOcean_MG_CB8_130 | ecosystem: Environmental > Aquatic > Marine > Oceanic | place: Arctic Ocean: Canada Basin | collected... | reverse complement strand
TTACTGTGCCAATATGGATAAACAGGTCCGTTATCTTGCGGGTATTTGTAATGGTGACAGTGCCTGTTTCAGTGACAATAAGGCCAATGTCTCCGATCTGACCACCACTTTCCGCGTAGAATGGTGTTTGATTGAGCACTAGCTGTACTGATGTGCCATGGCCTAATGTTTCCACTTGTGTACCATTGCAAACCACAGAAACAATCTGACCTTCAGCACGTTCGGTATCATAGCCAAGAAAATCTGTAGCGCCGTGGGCATCCAACACATCAAACCAAATTGTGTCATCGGCCATCTCACCAGAGCCAGACCAAGCTGCACGTGCCTTGGTTTTTTGAACCGCCATTGCTGTATCAAACCCATCTGTATCCACCGACATGCCTTTTTCGCGCAGGGCGTCCTGGGTGAGATCTAGCGGGAATCCGAATGTGTCATAAAGCTTAAAGGCCGTGGCGCCAGGCAAGGCACCACCTGCTCTCAAATCCGTCACTTCATCTTCCAGCAGTTTCAGGCCTCTGTCTAATGTAGTTCTGAAACGGGTTTCTTCCTGGTATAATGTTTCTTCAATCATAGATTGTGCCTGAACTATCTCAGGATAGGCAGCCCCCATTTGCTGTACCAAAGCGGGCACAAGACGGTGCATTAATGGATCAACAGCACCAATCAGATGCGCGTGACGCATAGCTCGGCGCATAATCCGGCGAAGCACGTAACCTCGTCCATCCTTTGACGGCAAAACTCCATCTGCGATAAGAAAAGATGTCGAGCGCAGATGATCTGCGATTACTCGGTGATGAGATTTATTGGGACCATCTGGATCGGTTGACGTAGCATGTGCCGAGGCTTCAATTAAGTTGCGCACTAAATCTGTGGAGTAATTATCATTGGTTCCTTGTAATAAGGCTGCGACCCGTTCTATTCCCATACCTGTATCAATGGATTGTGATGCTAAAGGTATGCGCGTCCCATCTTCAAACTGCTCATACTGCATGAAGACGAGGTTCCATATTTCAACATAACGGTCACCGTCTTCTTCTGGGCTGCCTGGAGGTCCACCCCAGATGTGATCGCCATGGTCGTAAAAGATCTCAGAGCTTGGACCGCACGGACCAGTTGGCCCCATCATCCAAAAATTATCATCAGTTGCGATACGGATGATTTTTTCATCACTTAAGCCAGCAATTTTTTTCCACAACGCAACTGCTTCATTATCATCATGATATACAGTAACTATTAACTTTTCCTTTGGAATACAGAGCTCTTTAGTAATCATTTCCCAAGCATAAAATATAGCTTCTTCTTTAAAATAATCTCCAAAACTAAAGTTACCCATCATTTCAAAAAATGTATGGTGGCGTGCGGTATAGCCTACGTTATCGAGATCATTATGTTTGCCGCCGGCGCGAACACATTTCTGAGCCGTTGTCGCCCGAGTATAGTCGCGGGTCTCTACGCCTGTGAATAGGTTTTTAAACTGTACCATCCCTGAGTTGGTGAACATCAATGTTGGGTCGTTACGCGGCACAAGTGGGCTTGACGGTAACACACGGTGTCCCTGCCGGTTGAAATAATTGAGGAAAGTCGAGCGGATATCATTCAACGTGGGCATTTGTCTTCAAAAACCTTATATTTTTTTGATTGACAGCAGACTTACAACTCCTTTTTCAAAGTGTCCACGCCAAAGAAAGACACCCCAGAACTTACGCTCTGAGGTGTTGATTTAAAAATACAAATTTTGTTAAATTATATATCGACTACATTGTCATCATCATCATCATTTGCAGCAGCCTTTTCTTTAGCTTTAGGTTCGTCTTTTGGACGATCAAAATCTAGACCATGAGCCGCGCGGATTTTAGCTTCAATATCATACGCCATAGCACTGTTTTCACGCAAATATATTTTTGCGTTTTCCCTACCTTGGCCAATCCTTTCATCACCGTAGCTATACCAGCTACCAGATTTTTCAACAATCCCACCTTTAACGCCGAGATCTACCAACTCACCCATTTTAGAGATGCCTTCACCGTACATGATGTCAAACTCTACTTGCTTAAAAGGTGGAGCCACTTTATTTTTAACAACTTTCACACGGGTAGCATTACCCACAATTTCGTCACGGTCTTTTAATGCCCCTATGCGGCGTATGTCCAAACGAACAGAGGAATAAAATTTCAAGGCATTACCACCAGATGTGGTTTCAGGGCTACCAAACATCACACCAATTTTCATTCTGATTTGATTGATAAAAATTACCATGCATTTAGACTTACTGATGCTACCAGTGAGCTTACGCATTGCCTGGCTCATCAGGCGAGCTTGTGCTCCAACTTGGTGATCGCCCATATCACCTTCCAGCTCTGCGCGAGGTGTCAGAGCTGCAACTGAATCAACTACAACCATCGAAACTGCGCCAGAGCGTACCAATGTATCTGTAATTTCGAGAGCTTGCTCGCCAGTGTCTGGCTGTGAAATGAGTAAATCGTCCAAATTCACGCCAAGTTTTTGAGCATAAAGTGGGTCTAGTGCATGCTCTGCATCCACAAAAGCACAAATCCCACCTTTTTTCTGCTCTTCGGCTACACAGTGAAGTGTTAAAGTTGTTTTACCTGAGGATTCTGGGCCATAAATTTCAATAATCCGCCCTTTTGGCAAACCGCCAATTCCCAGAGCAATATCTAACCCAATTGATCCAGTAGAAGTAGCCTCAATCCCTGGAATGACAGCGCCATCCCCTAGTGTCATTATTGAACCTTTGCCGAACTGACGTTCGATTTGTGCCAGAGCGCTATCTAACGCTTTTTGACGGTCGCCTGATTTTGGTGCCATTTTGAGTAAATCTGCCGTTGCCATTGTTTCACACTCCTTATTCCACACCCTGATCAGGGGGACAATGATGTAATGTTCTCTTATTGTTCTTCTATGGGGCTAAAACAAGAACATATCAAGAATATTTTAAAAAAAGATGTAATTTACCAATTTACTTAAGGACATCTCAGTTAGTTTTACTGCGCCTAGGCCTGAATGTGGCCGACCGAAGCTGACATTGCTGACAGAATCGATACCAAGAACCTGCTTTTAATCTGATTATAAAATGCTTTGTGCACTATCTTTTAAAAGCTAATTTTCTAACTGTGGTCTTTGCTGTCACAGACAGAGCCTATAAATAGCCTTTGGTATGAAAAATAATATCAGCTGGGCATCTGAACCAATTACAAAATTGATGCTGTTATTATTCTAAAAACTGACATATTTGCCAAACATTCTTGGTTATTATTTCTAATAAATATAATATTTATTTATTTTTTTTAAAAATTGCTAAATACAGACCATCATTTTCAGCTGATGGGAGATATTGCTGATCCATAACAAAACCCAGGTCTGGGTAAGATTTTATAAGAAAATCACGTTGTAATTGATTTTCGGCCTCGAAAATCGAACATGTGATTAAAGCAAGTGTCCCGCCAGCGGCGACATGCTGTGAACATTTAGCCAAAATGTTGCGTTGGAGTTCACAATATTTTTTAAGGTCAGTTTCTTTTAATCTCCACTTGCCCTCAGGGGACCGTCTCCATGCGCCGCTGCCCGTGCAAGGAAGGTCACAAACGACCGTATCAAACTGCGCCATTGGATCTAAATCAGAGGGTGATATCACCTCAATATCATGCCCACCGCGTACCGCTCGGGTGGAAATTTCAGTCATACGTGCCAAATTTACGTCATGAGCAAAAATTTTGGCTCCTGAACGCCCTGCTAAAGCTAACGCTTTTCCACCACCACCCGCACAGTAATCTAAGACACGACCCTCAATAGGTATCGCCGCAGCCACCGCCTGCGATGCAGCGTCCTGAAGCTCAAACCAGCCTTTAGCAAAAGCCTCCTGCAACACTACACGGCGCTGGTTACTGTGCACGGTGAGCGCTGTTTTACAAATAGGATTAACGCTAGTAACGATATCGGCGCGAGCTAGTGCTGATTGCAACTCAGCTAAAGATGTTTTCTGTAAATTAGCCCTGAGTGAAATAGGTGCGCGATGCCGCAGAACCTGAGCCATCTCACGTGCCTTAGTATCTCCATAGAACATTTTAAGTTCGTGGGCCATCCAGTCCTGAATATCCCATGCGTCTGGCTCTAAAATTGGCTGGGTCGTTAGTTCATTGGCTCTCAACTTAGTTGGTGAATGCCCTACCCCAGTAAAGAGCTGTACGGGGTCCACCTCATTTGCGCGTAAAGCACCAATAGCCCAAGCTCGCGCAGAACTCGCATCTGGCCAAGCACCTGCTGACCGCCTGCACCTAATAGCTTGAAAAACAAGATCACGGATGTTGGCCCTATCTTTAGAGCCGGCAAAACGATTACTACGTCCCCAATTAGTCAACGCTTTTTCGGCGGCGACCCCCAACAGAATAGCGTCAAGCACCTCAATTTTTGCCGCAACGTGCGCCCCAGGTGTCATCTAACCTATCCGATAGTTGGGGCTTTCGCGAGTTATCTGGACGTCATGCACATGACTTTCCTTCAAACCCGCACCAGTTATTTTCACAAATTCGCAATTATGGCGCATCTCTTCTACCGTGGCGCAGCCAGTATATCCCATAGAAGCGCGCAAACCGCCCACTAACTGGTGTAAAACATTTCCTGCTGGGCCTTTGTAAGGCACCTGCCCTTCGATACCTTCTGGCACCAGTTTGTCACTGGCGGCATCTTTTTGAAAATAGCGATCAGCAGAGCCTCGCGCCATGGCTCCTAAGGAACCCATGCCACGGTAAGATTTAAAACTACGACCTTGATAAAGAACAACCTCGCCGGGGCTTTCATCGGTGCCTGCAATCATTGAACCCACCATGGCGCACGAAGCTCCCGCAGCAATGGCTTTGGCAAAATCACCTGAAAACTTTATCCCACCATCTGCAATAATTGGGATACCTTGTGCTTTCGCGGCGGCGACACAATCAATGATAGCTGTTAGCTGAGGTACGCCCACACCAGCTACCATACGGGTCGTGCAGATGGATCCTGGTCCAATGCCAACCTTGACCGCATCAGCACCAGCCCCAATCAGGGCTTCTGTTGCTGCCCCTGTGGCGACGTTCCCAGCAATAATCTGCGTGTTCCCCGCAACCTCTTTGGCCCGTCTTACAGCGATAGCTACACCTTCAGAGTGACCATGGGCAGTATCTATTACGACCATATCCACCCCGGCATCAATCAAAGCCATTGTACGTTCAAATCCAGCATCTCCAACTGTACTGGCAGCAGACACCCGCAAACGACCTAGATGATCTTTACAAGCATGAGGGTTTAAAACTGCTTGTTCGAGATCTCTTAGTGTCAAAAGACCTGTTAATTTTCCAGAACCATCCGTTACTAAAAGTTTTTCGATACGTCGAGCAGCCATCATCTCCTTGGCTTCGCGCGGATCGGCTGGCTCTTGAAGTATTGCAAGATTATTAATCGACATCATCTCGGAAACTGGAGTATTTAGGTCTGTTGCAAAGCGCATGTCTCGGTTGGTAACTATGCCAACAACACGGTTGTCTTGCACTACTGGGAACCCAGTGACACGATATCGTTCTTGCAAGACCTTAGCATCAGCGAGAGTTTGATCTGGGCGCAATGTAATTGGATTGTAGACAATGCCACTTTCAAATCGTTTTACGCGACGCACTTGCCGCGCCTGTTCCTCCGTGTCCAAATTGCGATGAATGACCCCCATGCCACCGGCTTGAGCCATGGCAATAGCCATCTTAGCCTCTGTAACGGTATCCATCGCTGATGAGAGTAACGGGATATTCAGGTCAATTGATTTAGTAACCTTTGTTCGTGTATCTGCCGCAGACGGCATGACCGACGACTGCGCCGGTACAAGTAAAACATCATCAAAAGTTAAAGCCTCGCGAATCTCCATTGGAGTCCTCCTACAGCAGGTATCACTTGGCAATTTCATATCGCACGGCTTTACCGGATCGGAAAGGGGGTAGCGGATAATAAGCATTTAAAACTTTATTAATTAGACTTTTTGCTTGCGGTAATCTGCTAAAGTCCTTCTTTTTGTTGGATGTGCCGCTGATAGACCATTTTCAGCCGTTCAAGCCCTTTATCCTGATGAGATGAGGCGTAGGTTATTCAAATATTTTGGCAGAGGTTTTGCATATGACACAGGAACATTTAGTCTTATTCACCCCCTCAGGCAGACGTGGATGGTTTGAAACTGGAACACCAATTTTGACCGCGGCACGAAAATTGGGAGTTGATCTAGATTCTGTTTGTGGTGGCAGAGGTATTTGTTCAAAATGCCAAATCACACCTAGTTTTGGAGATTTTTCCAAACATGGAGTAACCGTAGCTAAGGGCGCACTGTCGGAATGGAATTCAGTCGAACAGCGCTATAAAGACAAACGAGGCTTGGTAGATGGCCGACGTTTGGGCTGTCAGGCTACAGTTCAGGGAGATATTGTAATAGACGTGCCACCAGAAAGCCAGGTACACAAGCAAGTAGTACGTAAGCGAGCTGAAGTTATTGATATTACTGTAAATCCTTCAATAAGGCTTTACTATGTAGAAGTTGAAGAGCCGGACATGCATAATCCTTCTGGTGATCTTGAGCGCTTGGTAGATGCGCTAGAGAAACAGTGGCAGCTTAAGGGAGTGCAGGCCGATTTTAATATTTTACTACAAATGCAGCAAGTACTACGCAAAGGGGAATGGAAGGTCACATGTGCCGTTCATCATGCCGATGGAGAAACCAATCCACAAATCATACACCTTTGGTCTGGTCTTTATGAGGGTACCATCTACGGTATGGCGGTGGATCTAGGTTCCACTACTATTGCGGCACATCTCTGCGATCTACGTACTGGGGAAGTGGTTGCATCGTCTGGCATTATGAACCCGCAGATCAGGTTTGGCGAAGATCTTATGAGCCGCGTTAGCTACGCCATGATGAATAAGGGTGGCGACAAGGAAATGACTCAGGCTGTGCGCGATGGAATGGATGCCCTTTTCACACAAATTTCTGTCGATGCTGAAATTGACAAAAAATTGATAATGGATGCAGTCTTTGTCTGTAATCCGGTGATGCATCACTTATTTCTGGGCATTGATCCATTTGAGCTTGGCCAGGCGCCTTTCGCGCTAGCCACATCGAACGCACTAAGACTTTTTGCGGATCATCTGGATATCAAAATACATCCAAGCGCGCGCATCTATATCCTGCCATGTATCGCGGGCCATGTGGGAGCAGATGCAGCCGCTGTGGCCTTGTCAGAGGCGCCAGATAAATCTGAGGATTTGGTGTTGGTGGTCGACGTAGGTACTAATGCAGAAATTTTACTTGGTAATAAAGAAAAAGTTTTAGCTTGCTCATCACCTACTGGGCCTGCATTCGAGGGAGCTCAAATAAGTTCTGGGCAGCGTGCCGCTCCGGGCGCTATTGAGAAAGTTGAGATTAACTCGGTCACAAAAGAGCCGAGGTTTCGCGTAATTGGGTGTGAGGTATGGTCAGACGAAGATAGCTTTTGGGAAGCTATTAAAGATAGTGGTGTAACTGGAATTTGTGGCTCTGGGATTATTGAGGCCATTGCCGAAATGCGCATGGCGGGCCTATTGGATTCCTCTGGCCTAATCGGTTCATCTGAGCAAACCGGTACCGAACGCTGCGTCGTGGATGGCCGTACGCACAGCTATGTGATGTATGATGGAATCTTAGCGGGTGGACCAAAAATTACTGTTACCAACCCAGATATCCGCGCGATTCAAATGGCCAAGGCTGCGCTTTATTCAGGTGCTCGGTTGTTGATGGATAAGTTTGGGGTCGACAAAGTGGATCGTGTGGTCCTAGCAGGTGCTTTTGGTGCCCATATTTCACCCAAACATGCTATGGTTTTAGGGATGATCCCGGACGTACCGTTTGCGAAAGTAACTTCTGCGGGCAACGCCGCGGGCACTGGCGCGCGAATTGCTTTAATCGATATTTCACAACGTGCAGCAATCGAGCAGACAGTGGGTAGGATCGAAAAAATAGAAACAGCAATCGAGCCAAAGTTCCAAGAACATTTTGTCAATGCCTCTGCAATTCCAAACTCTGGCGATCCTTTCACTCTGCTCAGAGCTACTGTTACGTTGCCAGATGTGAATTTCAATACCGGTGGTGGCGTTGGTAATGGTAGCGGACGGCGGCGCAGGCGACGCTAATCGCGGTAGCCTTTGGCCGTTGACGACGCCCGGAGAAACAACTAATTAGAAAAAATAGTGCGGGTATGGTGAAAAGGTATCACGCGAGCTTCCCAAGCTTAAGTTGAGGGTTCAATTCCCTCTACCCGCTCCAACCATTTTTGATTTTCGTGAAAAATACTTTGTTAGACAGAGTAACCCTTTTATCTGATTAGGCATTTATTATTCTAGAACTCAAAGTAATCGGTTTTAACAATTATATGTCTCCTTTTTAGGGATAATTTGACTTAGAAATTAATACTGAGATACGAATTATCTCGAGCTTTTTAATTAAAAATCCATTTATTTTGACTAGTAAAAGTCTTTTTCTGAGCACTTCCATACTGTTGCTTTAAAATTCACTTAAATACAAAGTTGGAAAAAATTCAGTAAGTTGACTTTTATTATCTACTTTGATTATATTTAATCAATAATCATTACCCAAAAAGCACTAATATAATTCAGCTCAATACTATCAAAGTAATATGGGATAAAAATCATCTTAATGGAGTTATCTATGTCTAGTTCATTATCCAGTAAATCATTCAGCAATCCTGATCTTGTAAAAGCGCCTGCTAAAACTCATTCGGCATCAGTAGATTTGGGAATAGCAACTGCCACAAAAATTGTGTTGCAGCCAGGTTGGAAATGGTCAGATTGCGTTAAGCCGCTTGTTGGCGGTCATAGCTGCCAAGCTGCCCACGTCGGCGTCGTAACGTCGGGCTCAATGACTGTCGCCCATGATGATGGTTCAGAAATTACAGTACACGCAGGCGATGCTTACACTTTCGCACCGGGACACGATGGGTGGGTAAACGGAGATGAAGAATTCGTAGGTTATGAATTTTCCATAGATGCAAAAGATTTTGGCGCATGGAGTAGCCCTAAATAGTTAAGTAATATATCCAGCACTAATATTTATATTGGTGCTGGAGGGATCAATTAAAGTGAGGACGATAAAATGCCTAAAGGATATTTGGTTGCTAACATACGTGTTCATGACAAAGAAAAGTTTTTAGCATTTTCTGGTATGGCTGGACCAGTCATTAAGGCTCATGGCGGCAAAGTATTGGCTAGGGGCCCCAACGCTAAGCGATATGAAGGCAATACCACAGGTACAGTGATGATGATTGAGTTTGACAGCCTTAAAACGGCAGAGACTTTTTACCTAAGCGATGACTACCAAGCAGCTAAAGTAGTCCGAGATGAATGTTCCGAGACTGATTTGATGTTGATCGAAGGCGCTGAGTAAATTTACATATTTTCAAAAGTTTGCAAGTGGAGCATATTCAAAACCTTTAAAAAAATTAGAATTTTGCCTTTTAGCTGTCGCAAACATTAATGTTGTCCTAACCGAACAACTCCTGGCAAAATTCTAAACCATCCACCAGTGCATCAACTTCTGCTTCATTATTGTACATCGCAAAGCTGGCACGACAAGTAGCAGTGACACCCAGATACTCCATCAAAGGCTGGGCACAGTGGTGACCTGCTCTTACTGCAATACCTTTTTTATCCAGCACTGTCGAAATATCGTGTGCATGAGCCGGTCCGTTGAGCGTAAACGAGAAGATTGCACCCTTAGTCGCCGATTGTCCCTGCACATTGAGCCAGTTCAACCCATCTAACCTTTTTCGAGCATAACTGCATAGGTTTTTTTCATGATCAGAAATATTGTGCATGCCAATATCCATCATATAATCTAGCGCCACGCCAAGGCCAATCTGCTGCACAATAGCAGGCGTCCCAGCTTCAAACATCATCGGTGGGGAGTTGTAGGTAATCACGTCACGGCCCACATCACGGATCATATCTCCACCACCCATGAAAGGTCGCATCTCAGCCATTCGCTCGGGCCGAATATATATCGCGCCAGAACCACTGGGTCCGTAAAGTTTATGACCAGTAATCGCATAAAAGTCACAACCAATATCTTGTACATCCACCGGCATATGCACTGCTGCCTGTGATCCATCCACCAAAACAGCTGCGCCAAGGGCATGCGCTGCCTGGGTTATGGTTTTGACATCAACAACTGTGCCGAGCACGTTAGACATTTGTGTGATAGCCACCAGTTTTGTGCTTGGGCTCATTGCCGCAATCATTCGCTCAGGATCTAGGTCGCCGTTAGCGTCCACATCAACCCAAATCAATTTCACACCCATACGCTCACGTAAAAAATGCCATGGTATAATATTAGCATGATGCTCCATGATCGATAGAACAATCTCATCACCTGCCTGCAACCGTGGCATAGCCCAACCATAAGCAATAAGGTTGATCCCCTCAGTAGTGCCGGAATTGAACACAATATTATCTTCTGAGGCCGCATTTAAGAACTTAGCCACCTTACCACGCACTGCCTCATATTTATCAGTCGCAAGATTAGAAAGGTAATGCAAACCTCTATGCACATTAGCATATTCCATACTGTATGAGGTTGTCACCGCATCGATCACAACCTGAGGCTTTTGGGCAGAAGCCCCGTTGTCCAAGTAGACTAAAGGTTTATTATTTACTTGGCGGGACAAGATGGGGAAATCTTCACGAATTCGTGCAACATCGAAACTCATAACGCTACCTGCTCTGGGGAAAACCCAAGGGAAACCAAAATAAACGCACTACCCATAGACAGGCCAATCACGCCAATCACAAAACACAGAGCCGCTTTCCACAAAGACCCTAACTGCAACCAAGCATTAATTAATCCAAACAGGATCCAAAACAACAGACCTGTGGCAAAAAGACTAATTACCCCCGCCAATGTGTTCGAGATCATCATTAAAGCAGTCTGAAAAATTTGCAGTAAAACCTGCAGAATTTGAATCCAAGAAAATACAAGAATTCCATCAGAGAATTTACCGGCCCCACCGAAAGCCCTTGCTGACAGCCATATGCAGCCTACGAGGCCAAGTGTACCAAAGCCCATTATCGCGAATAAATTAACAGGTGACATTGGTGCTAAACCAGGAAACATTGCTGTGGGCTTAAAACCACTTAAGACAAACATCAAAACTACTGCCATGATGATTGTTACGCAGAAAGCACTCAATGCCACGCCAACGCTTAATCGTAACGACACAAGGTGTTCGCCAGCAGCTTTTGGGTCTGTTAGGGTCAATCGTAGTAGGTTAGTCATAAAATTCATTGTTCTGCCTCAATAAATGAATTCACAAGAACCCATAAAAATACAATCAACCAAAGCATACCAACAATTGTATTAGCAGTTCCCAAACCAATAAACCCCTTAACCATTCCCGCTAAAACCAAAGCAGGAGAACTGGCTAAAAGCGCCCAAAATAGTGCCAAGCGAGCCGAGTAATAATCAGCTTTAGCTCCCAAAATCCGTGTGGTTAGGCGCAACAAGGCTGCAAAGCCATAAGCTATAAGGGGCAGCAAAAAAATTAGGCCTAAAGCATCGTGTTGAATGTAGTCCGTTAAGGTTTCGCCTGTAAGATGCGCTTGCCGCGCACGATAGGGCCACTGCGCCATGAATAGTATCACGCAGCCCCCCATCAACATTGCAAAGGCCCTGTCTTCGCGCTGGCCCATACCGAGCAATCGAGCCATAACCCGCCTTGGACGTAGATGCGCCTCCACAAGATCACGTGTGACAGCCATCGCAGTTACCGCGCTTCCAAAATATCAGTGAGATAGCTCAAAATTGCTTGCGCCAAGTCTGGGTCCTCTATTTCCCCAATAGCTTGTGCGATAAAGGATAGGGTCAAAAGATCAACCGCTTTTGGCTCCGGCACACCGCGTGAACGTAGGTAGAATAGTGCCTCCTCATCAATAGCCCCCGAAGTTGAACCATGTGAACAGGCAACATCATCAGCATAGATTTCCAGCTCCGGTTTAGCCAGAAACTGACTATCTTCATCCAAAAGTAGTGATTGGCTAATTTGATACCCATCTGTCTTTTGAGCGCCGGCCTTTACAAGTATCTTCCCCTGAAATACGCCAACAGCACCGTTGCGCAATACTTTTTTAAAAACCTGCCGGCTTTCACAATTTACAGCATCATGTGTGATGAAAACTGTATCATCGTGATGAAAATTGCTATCGCCTAAACAAGCGCCTGCTACAGTTACAGAAGAATTATCACCCACAAGCTCCAAAATACACTCATTACGGGTCATCTTACAATCCGCTGTCAGGGTGAAGGATTTAAACTTTGCATCTGCTCCAATACTAGCAAAAATATGCGTTAGCATGTGGGACTCTTGGCCATCTTGTATACGGATATGGTGAAAACTGCCGGTATCGGCGACATCGACTTCAATCACCACGTTGCTCCGAGCACCATATTGGCCGGTTTCGATCAGAGTAACGCTTGCACCGGCCTCCACCTTCACAACGTGATGGATCACTGCATCAATATTCCCAATGGACACTGAATGGATACGAATAGGGCTACTCACTTGGCCTTTGGCATGTACTAGAAGTCCCTCAGTGGCCATCGCAGTATTCAAGGCCGCTAAAGACCGCTTAACTGGGTTTTGGCCCGCCAATTCCAGCTTTCCATATATATCTTGCACCCAATGCAAATCTAAAGCGCAGGCATTTGAAAGACTTTCAATTTTGCAATTATCGATTTCAGGAAGATCATCGGCAGCCAACTTAGCATTTTTAAATTCGATTTCAGTCTTCATCTGATCGGCAAATATACTAATTTCTGGGCGTGCTTGCGGTATGAGTGCTACATTCTTTTGCACAAACAAGTCAGGGCGCGTATATTTCCAATATTCGTCACGCCGCTGCGGCAGGCCCTGTTCTTGTGCCCGTGCCGACGCTGATTGGCGAGCATTTTTCGCCCATGCACCAGAATTAGAGATTAGTTCTGCGTCATGCAGCGCGCGGTCAGATATTAACTTTGGAGAGGACGCAACCATTAGGCTGTCTCCTCCAACAAGTCGGCATAGCCATTATTTTCAACTTCCAGTGCCAATTCAGGGCCACCAGATTTAATGATGCGCCCGGCTGCCATAATATGCACAACATCAGGCTTAATATGGTCCAACAGGCGCTGGTAGTGAGTGATCACAAGAAAAGTCCGTTTGCCATCACGCAGGGCATTAACCCCTTGGGCAACAAGCTTCATTGCATCCACATCTAAACCGCTGTCTGTTTCATCAAGAATACACATTTTGGGCTCAAGCATCGCCATTTGTAAAATCTCATTACGCTTTTTTTCACCACCGGAAAACCCAACGTTCACCGGGCGCTTTAGCATGTCTGCGTCTATTTTTAGGTCTTTGGCCTTAGCGCGCACAACTTTTAAAAACTCACCTGCACTCATTTCAGGCTCGCCACGCAATTTGCGTTGAGAGTTCACCGCTGTACGCAAAAAGGTCATATTGCCCACACCGGGAATTTCTACAGGGTATTGAAACGCCAAAAACAATCCAGCCGCTGCACGTTCCTCAGGTTCCATCTCTAGGATATCATTGCCTTCAAGATGTGCCGAGCCTTCAGTAACCTCATAGCCCCCCTTGCCAGACAACACATAAGAGAGGGTAGATTTACCAGAGCCATTAGGTCCCATAATGGCATGGACCTTGCCTGCCTCTAAAGATAAGTTAACACCCCTAAGAATTTTTTTATCTTCTTCTTCAAGCTGGACGCATAGATTTTTGATTTCTAACATTTTAACTTCCTGCAGCCTTAATTTGTTTCAGCACTTATTTACGCCATTTTGGACATCTAGTTGAAAATCACTTAACGGTCAGTCTAGATTACCCAACAGACCCCTCGAGAGATATTGCTACCAGCGCCTGCGCCTCCATGGCGAATTCCATCGGCAGCGCTTGTAGCACTTCCTTACAAAACCCATTTACAACCAAAGCCACGGCATCTTCTTCTCCCATTCCGCGTGACCGGCAGTAAAATAGCTGGTCATCATCCACTTTTGATGTGGTGGCCTCATGCTCAACCCTGGAAGAGTTATTTTTTACTTCAATATAAGGCACCGTATGGGCACCACATTTGTCACCAATTAGTAGGCTATCGCATTGGGTGTAATTTCGGCTATTTTTAGCCTTAGGATGCATCGAAACCAAACCACGATAGGTATTTTGCGCTTTGCCAGCACTGATTCCTTTAGAGACGATCCGCGATTTGGTATTTTTACCTAAATGCACCATCTTCGTGCCCGTGTCAGCCTGTTGCATATTGTTTGCAATTGCGATCGAGTAAAATTCACCTTGGCTATCATTGCCGCGTAGTACGCAGGATGGGTATTTCCAAGTCACCGCAGAACCCGTTTCGACCTGGGTCCACATCACTTTTGAGCGGTCGCCGCGGCAGTCAGCGCGTTTGGTCACGAAGTTATAAATCCCACCTTTGCCATTCTCATCACCGGGATACCAGTTTTGTACAGTCGAATATTTTATTTCCGCATCATCCAGTAAAACTAATTCTACAACAGCTGCATGCAACTGTGCTATGTCGCGCTGAGGAGCCGTACACCCCTCTAGATAGCTCACGTAGGACTCTTTATCTGCAATGATTAAAGTACGTTCAAACTGCCCAGTATTTTCCGCATTTATCCGAAAATAAGTGCTAAGTTCCATCGGACAACGCACGCCCGGTGGAATGTATACAAAAGAGCCATCAGAAAATACCGCACAGTTCAGTGTTGCATAGTAATTGTCTGAGACCGGCACCACTGTGCCAAGATATTTACGCACCAACTCGGGGTGCTCTCGGATAGCCTCAGAAATTGAACAGAAAATAACGCCAGCTTTCATCAGCTCAGCTTGGAAGGTAGTGCCAACGGAGACTGAATCAAATACTGCATCTACCGCAACTCGACGTTCGCCCTCTGGCGCTTCGACCCCGGCCAAAAGGGCCTGCTCTTTTAATGGTATTCCGAGCTTTTTATAAGTTTCCAATAGCTTGGGGTCCACATCATCCAAAGACTTTGGTTTCTCCTCCATGCTTTTTGGACGAGCGTAGTAATATTGATCTTGAAAATCGATTTTTGGGTAATCAACCATGGCCCAATCTGGCTCTTTCATCTCCAACCAACGCCGGTAGGCCGCCAAACGCCAATCTAGCATCCATTTGGGTTCTTCATTCTTAGATGATATTAATCGAACGATATCTTCCGATAGACCTTTCGGCGCATATTCCATTTCAATTTCAGTATTCCATCCGTATTTATATGCACCGGACAAAGCCTTAACTGCATCTACAGTTTGGGCATCTACACCATCTTTGACCTGAACGTCATCCATCGCCATCATATTCCCTATCTGGCCGCTTTGCGTGCCAAAAATCTTTCATAAGCAGCCAGCCAAACTGCGGCAAACTGTTTTACTTCATCTTCCGTTGTATCTAAACCCAGCGAAACGCGTATTGCGCAGCTCGCCACATCGTCATCATATCCCATCGCGCGCAACACCCGGCTGGCTTTTACCTTGCCAGACGAGCAAGCAGAACCAGCAGATACCGCAAATCCCGCCAAGTCCATTTGCATTACTTGGGTCTCACCTTTCCAGCCCGGGGCAGCGAAGCAGCTTGTATTAGGAAGCCGAGCCAGACCTGCTCCTACTGAAATAAGAGGTTTTCCACTGTCTTCCAGTATTTTTTCTAAAATATTTCTAAGTTTCTCAATTCTGACCCATTTACCATCGGTTAAATCGCGCGCTGCAGCTTCTGCTGCGGCGCCAAATCCTGCTATGCCTATCACGTTCTCAGTGCCTGCGCGTCTGCCCATTTCCTGACCACCACCGTGGATTTGCGCCATAACTTCTTGTCCGGGCTTTAACAAAAGGCAGCCAACCCCCTTGGGTCCACCGAGCTTGTGGGCGGAAGCACAGGCCATATCAGCACCGCTCCAGGCGAAAGAAGTAGCCAGCTTACCAAAGCCTTGCGTCATATCACAAAAGCCCACGCCATGCGGCACAACTTGCACAACTCCCGTCTCAGAATTAGCTAATTGCAAAGCTGTTTTAGCTGGATTTGCCACCATAACTTGTCCAGAGGTAACACTTAAATTAGGCTGCGCCCACGCTGCAACCGCGTCATGTTCAACATCACCAGCGCTAAATCCACGATCCTTAAGCGCTAAGGCAGCCGCTTCCGTAGCACTGCCAGTAAAAACTATATCATGCGCTCCACAGCCGAAAGCTTCAGAGATTTGATTGCGGGCGCGCTCCACAATAGATTTAGCGCTACGCCCCTCAGAGTGCACAGAAGATGGATTACCCACCACGTCCATCGCCGCAAGCATTGCTTCACGGGCTTCGGAGCGTAAGGGGCTCGTAGCATTGTAATCGAGGTAAACTCGGCGGGTCATTCGTCGACCACTTCAAAAAGGTTTGGCACTGCCGGACAGGGCGACAGAGTGTTCGAGACCACATCGGACAACCGTGTCTGATGCAGATAAACATAAACCTGCGCGCTGAGCCCTTCCCATAAGCGATTGGTCACACTTTGTGCCCTGCTGCCTGAAACCCCACCAGAGGCCCCTGCTCCTTTTTGCATAGCATCCACGGTTTCATCCACGGCTGCAAGAATATCAACCACTCGGATATCATGGGCTGGCCGCGCCAATCTATACCCACCATTTGGTCCACGCATGGATTCTACCAATTTAGCGCGGCGCAATTTCACAAAAAGCTGTTCTAGATATGGCAACGATATATTCTGACGCCGGGCAATATCTGTGAGCGATGCCAACTCTGTTGGCGCCAGAAACGCCAAATCAGCCAAAGCAACCATTCCATATCGGCCTTTTGTGGAAAGTTTCATGTTAAATTACACTTTCATGCGGCAACACAGGCCTATTTTGTTCAAATTTATTGACCTACTCGCGTCAGTTGCGTAACTCACTTCTTAGAGCGGCGCTCCGCAAATAGATTTAGAATGGTTCTAAGCTGACACTTGTCCAAGGTCAAGTAAAGCATGCGCCCAAAACACACCAAAGGAACAATATGCCCGAAGTGATATTTCCTGGCCCTGAAGGCCGCCTAGAAGGCCGCTACCACCCTCAAAAAACTAAAGACGCGCCGATCGCAATTGTATTACATCCGCATCCACAGTTTGGCGGTACGATGAATAATAAAGTTGTGTATAATTTGCATTACGCTTTTTATAATATGGGGTTCACTGTATTACGATTCAATTTTCGAGGTGTGGGCCGCTCACAAGGTGAATATGATTTGGGAATCGGTGAACTGAGTGATGCAGCCTCGGCCTTAGATTACTTACAATCAATGAACACCAACGCCAAACATTGCTGGGTTGCTGGTTTCAGTTTTGGTGCTTGGATTGGTATGCAATTACTGATGCGCCGTCCTGAAATTACGGGTTTTATTAGTGTCAGCCCGCCGGCTAATATGTATGATTTTAGTTTTCTAGCGCCCTGCCCTGCTTCTGGCCTGATGATTAACGGCTTAGCTGACCGCGTAGCCCCTCCTGCGGATACGGTTACTTTGGTAAACAAACTGCATGAGCAGAAAGGCATTACAGTTACTCACCAAGAAGTTGAAGGCGCTGGCCACTTTTTTGAGGAACCCCATATGGATCCGATGATTGCTTCCGTGCAAACCTATGTGCGGCGACGCTTAACTGAAAACACGCGTTAGAAGGTCTACAATGTGGCTTCAGCTTAATCTGAAGCCACATTGTAGAAAAACTCTAAAGCTACATTTCCATCATTTTAAGTTTGATCAAAACCACAAGCTGAGTGATGCAGCCTTCCATTAATATATGGTATTGACGATGACCGTAGTGCCACTATACCAATTTCTTGCAACCGGTTGCAAACAGCGTGGAAAGTCGTGACATGAGTGACATAGGCATTGGAATTATTGGTGGTGGTTACATGGGAAAGGCGCATTCCGTTGCCTTTGCATCAGTAGCCAGTGTGTTTAACACGGAGCTGCGGCCACGATTAGTTACAATTTGTGCCAGTACTCCCGAAAGTGCTGAAATCTACCGAAAAGCCTACGGGTTTGAAAAAGCAACATCTAATTGGCACGAAATGATTGCCGACACAGACATTCAAGCGATTGTAATAGCCTCTCCGCAAGCCACCCACCACGACATAGCCTTGGCAGCCCTTGCTGCTGGTAAGCCGGTATTATGTGAAAAACCCCTTGGGATATCACTTGAACAAAGCAGGTCCATGGTAGCTGCGGCCAAGACTGCCGGTATTACCAACATGGTGGGGTTCAACTACATTCGCACCCCAGCCTCGCAACAGGTCCGCAAGTTTCTTTCCGAGGGTCGTATAGGTGAGGTCACGTGGTTTCGTGGTGAGATGACAGAAGATTTTTTTGCAGACCCTGAAATCGGTGGATGGCGAGCACAGGGATCAGCCAATGGCACGATGGGAGATTTGGCTCCACATATGATCAATGCAGCACATGCTTTTATGGGACCAATCAAGACGCTAAGCGCCTCGGTGGAAACCGTGCACAAGATCCGTGGTGGCCAAACGGTAACCAACGATGACCAGGCGCAAATGATGTGTCGCTTTGAAAGCGGTGCGCAGGGACATATGTTCTTCAGCCGAGTCGCTACAGGCCGAAAAATGGGCTATGCTTATGAAATACATGGAACAAAAGGTCATATCCGTTTTGACCAAGAAGATCAAAATGCGCTTTGGCTATACACTACCGAAGGTCCTCAGGAAGAACGTGGGTTTCGAAAAATACTCACAGGCCCTGCCCATCCAGATTATCTACCGTTTTGCCAAGGGCCAGGGCATGGGACCGGTTACCAAGACCAGATTACAATCGAGGCGAAAGATTTTCTGACGGCAATTGCTGAAAACCGCATAATATGGCCCACGTTTGAAGAGGGTATGGAAGTAAATCGTATTGTGACTGCAGCCCTAGATTCCAGCATCAAGCAGGCATGGGTTACTGTTGCAAATTATTAAATTTATGAGGCTATAAGATGATTAAAATTGGTAATGCGCCCTGCTCTTGGGGTGTGGAGTTCCCAGATGATGCCCGTAATCCTGATTGGCGCCAGGTGTTGAAGGAAAATGCAAAGGCAGGCTTTACTGGAATAGAGCTGGGCCCTGTTGGCTATATGCCAGAAGAGCCAGCCATATTGGCAGAGGCCCTCTCTGAGTTCGACCAAGAGCTGATTGGCGGCGTCATTTTCCGCGCGTTTCATGACCCAGATGCTTGGGATGATGTGCTTGACGGTTCAATCCGCACCTGCAAGGCCCTTGCCGCCCATGGGGCAACACGGCTTGTGATCATCGATAGCATCTCCCCACGCCGCGCGCCTACCGCGGGTCGCGCCGCAGAAGCCGAACAGATGGACACTGCAGAATGGGAAGTTTTTCGCAACCGTATCGCCACAATCGCTAAAATAGGCACTGAAGAATATGGTCTTTCCGTTGGCATTCACGCCCATGCTGCTGGTTTCATCGACTTTGAACCTGAGTTGGAGCGGTTATTGGATGAGGTGGACGAAAAAATACTTGGCATTTGCTTTGATACAGGCCATCATTCTTACGCAGGTTTTGACCCAGTTACATTTATGAAGAAACATATTTCTAGAATTAACTACATGCATTTCAAGGATATAGATCCAAAAATTAAAGCGAGCGTTTTGGCTAATCGTACAGGTTTCTATGATGCCTGTGGCGAGGGTATCTTCTGTAATCTTGGAGATGGTAATGTGGACTTTCCAGCAGTACGTCAACTTTTGTTGGATACTGGTTTTAACGGCTGGTGCACAGTAGAGCAGGACTGTGATCCATCTGGCAATACGTCTCCCGTAGATGATGCAAAACTCAACCGCGCCTATCTTCAATCCATCGGCTTTTAAGGAACAACTGAATGACAAAGTTAAAATGGGGTATGATTGGTGGCGGTGATGGCAGCCAAATAGGACCCGCACACCGCTTGGGTGCAGGTCTTGATGCGTTGTTTGACTTTACGGCGGGTGCATTGGATCACCGGCCTGAAGAAGGCATTCGCTATGGTAAAACCTTAGGATTAGGAAATAGAGCATATGGCTGCTGGCAAGACATGCTTGCTGGCGAGCAGGCACAGGCGCATCCTGTTGATTTAGTTACAGTAGCCACACCCAATTCTACACATTTTGAGATCACTAAGGCGTTTTTGGAAGGTGGCTTTCACGTGCTTTGTGAAAAGCCTATGACTATGACGATAGAGGAAGGTGAAGAGATTGTGAAAATCTCTCATACCACAGGCAAAATTTGCGCAGTAAACTATGGGTATTCTGGTTACTCACTGGTGCGGCATATGAAAGCCATGGTGGCTCGCGGCGATATTGGTAAGGTGCGGTTGGTTAATGCTGAGTTTGCTCATGGTCACCATGCGGATGCAGCTGATGCCGATAATCCACGGGTACGTTGGCGCTATGACCCCGCGCAAGCCGGTGTATCTGCCCAGTTTGCCGATTGCGGTATACATGCACTTCATATGGCATCTTTTGTTACAGGCCAAGAAATCACTAAGTTGAGCGCGGATACGGTTTCTTGTATAGATGTACGAGAGCTCGAAGATGATGCAATGGTTAATTTCCGCATGGATGGTGGTACAGTGGGCCGCTTGTGGACTTCATCCATCGCCATTGGCCGCCAACATGGTTTGGGAATACAAGTTTTTGGTGAAAAGGGTGGTTTGCGTTGGTCGCAGGAACACCCAAATCAACTTTTCTATATGCCGCTGGGTGAAAGGCTACAGATTATTGAGCGTGGTGAGGGAAGCCTTTCACCAGAAGCAGACCGCACTACAAGAGTAACCGTTGGTCATGCTGAAGGAATGCCTTTGGCCTTTGCTAATATCTACACTGATTTGGCAGAAGCTATTCATGCCCGCAACGAAGGCCGCGCCATTGATCCGGCTGCAGATCTTTACCCACGGTCTGAAGATGGTTTGCGCTCAATGGCGGCCGTCTTTGCCGTTGCGCAATCTGGTAAACAAGATGGAGCTTGGTTCGATGCTCGTCCTCCGATGTTTAAATAATAGCCTAACTGTTGAGTGGGCGCAATGTGCCCCGCTCTACAACGCGACCGAGAAACAGCACCGCTTCTGGGCGTTGTGTCGGATTTAACAGCATCGCCACCACCAATTCGACCGAACTGGCCACCACTTGCTTGATGGGATTATGAATGGTTGTCAGATTGATGTTTGCCCAATGCGCCATTTCCATATCATTAAGCCCAATAAACCCTATCTGATTTGGGACTGATAGGCCTGCGGTTTCTGCTGCTGACAGTGCGCCAATAGACAAGACATCATCCCCGCAGAAATAGGCCTGCGCAGGACCCGCCGCTATCAACCGCAACATTTCCGCACGTCCCGCTGCAAATGAATAGGCTTTGGCATAGGTCACAATATGGGCAACATTAGGATGCGCGCGCAACTCCGACAGAAAACCAGCATACCTATCTTGGGTTGAGGTGGCGGTTTCTGGGCCACCCATGAAGCCAATCGTGTCGTAGCCACGAGCAATCAAAGTTTGCGCCGCCATTTGACCTGCTGCAAAATTGTCGATGCCGACTGTATGTACTTTGGGTTGCACAGAGTGGCGGCCAAAAAGATGTACAACTGGCACGCCAGCAGTTTGGAAGGCCTCTGCAAAGCTCACTGGCAGAGTTGAAGAGGCAACGATCACCCCATCCACTGAATATTGCCGCAGCATGCGCACAGAATTTGCGGGATCCACCTCATCGGAGAGATTGACCAACAAAGTTCGTAGGCCACGCTCTTGCAGGCCTTTGGTGATTAAATCGAAAACTTCTAGAAAGATAGGGTTGTGGAAGTTATCAGACACCACGCCAATCAGTTTGGTGCGACCGGTTGTGAGGGAAGAGGCAAGAGCATTGGGATGAAATCCTAATATGGCAGATGCTTCCATAACCTTGAGCCGCACTTTGTCAGAAACTGAAGCCCCCTCGGTAAACGTCCGAGATACAGCCGAGCGAGAAACGCCCGCCATTTCAGCTACATCTTTTAAAGTGACTGCCATTCCTTTTGATATCCTTCATTCCGTGTTTTGGTTCGTATATTTAAATATAACTAGCTAGTGCTAATATTATATTTTAATTATAAAAAGCTATAAGCAACGGATCAAAGCTCTATATTAATTATTATCAACATATTTATGTATGTGAGCAGTATTTGATCACAAATCTTTTTTTTCTGTCGCCATCTCTTTAGGTAAAATGAAGTCAAAGAAGAAAACGTAAATTGAATAAATACCTATGCTACCTACCAATAAGGCCCAAATTTGGTTGCCCATTAAGCCTTCTATTACCGACCAAGAAACAAGTAATATCACGAGTAAAACTCGACGCCAAAGTGGTATAAAAAACGGATGCCTTAATTCCAGTGATTTCAGACGTACTTTATTCATTTAAACACCCCCATATTAGACTGTTCCACCTAGAGAACCCTCGAGTGTGGCCAATTCTTGACCACCAGCCATGAGGTTTTGAAGATCCTCTGGAGTTATGTCGCCACGCATCGCCGTACCATGAGTTT
>Ga0115001_10000894_pt1 | contig 22726 bp, 12 predicted proteins | sample ArcticOcean_MG_C_12_FD_89869 | JGI IMG/M metagenome (GOLD analysis project Ga0115001, IMG submission 89869) | Marine microbial communities from western Arctic Ocean - ArcticOcean_MG_CB8_130 | ecosystem: Environmental > Aquatic > Marine > Oceanic | place: Arctic Ocean: Canada Basin | collected... | reverse complement strand
TTTCTCTTCGTTTTCTTATTCGTTTTAAATCCTGATAAACGGTGCTTTTGTGCTCTGCATCAGCTGGCCCGCTCATAATTTAAGCATCATCAGCGTTGAGTAAGTTTCCTCGTCATCTATATATCATCGGGCGAAAATCTCCTTATCAATATTAATATTAATAGTAAAATTCTTTTTAGAGACGCGACGTTGCCAGGCGTTGCCGCCGAAACAGCTTCGTTCGTTGAGTAAGGCAACGGACGGATTTACGAGATACTGACGATATCGATCCTGATTCTACAAACTATAAACACTATACAAACAATAACTATAAAAACAATATCACGCATCCTACCAATAAACACTATATATCCCAAACCAGCAACTTGATATATAAGTGTTTATTGTTACGATGCGTGATATTGTTTTTATAGTTATTGTTTGTATAGTGTTTGTACTTTCTTTTGATGAGAACTTTCTTTCTTTCTTTCTTTTCATGCCCTTTTCCGTTTTTCTGCTTTTTCACTACTTTTGCCAGCATCAGTTTTGGAAATTAATAAGAATAAGAATAAGAATAAGATGACTGCGCAGACGCAGACGCAGACGCAGAGAAGAGATGCGAACACCAGAGCAGCGACAGCAATGAACGATAACGAACAAAATCAAGAACAGCCAATAAATGATGAACGAACGATGTTTAAACAAACCTTAACAACGAACGCTTTGTTCGATTTGAAGATCGAGACCGAGCGAAACAGGGAAGAGTTCTTAAGAGAACGGAATAGGAAAGATTTAGAGTCCTTACGAGGGATTATTCATGAAGAATTAGATAAAGATCAGTGGCAATTCGTTAAACCGAGAACTAGTTATTAGAGAGAGAGAGAGATAGATAGATAATCAGTTACTTACTATGCTGTGGTTAGTTTTTTGGAAGTTTTCTTTGTTTCTTCTCCCTCTTCTCATGATGATGATGAACAAAGTATGGGCAGATGGGAGTAGTTTGTAGTAAGTATAGTAGTTCAATGAGAACACGCGTACGTACTGCTATGAAAAAAAAGATGATTATAAATTGGACGTCTTTAAGTTTGGAAAACCGAATTTTACATATCAACGCGATGCAAATTAAAACGACAACAACGGACGGCAACGCGATGAATAGAATCAGTAGAGCGTATAAAATAATAGAAGAATAGTAATAACGTGTATATCTATCAATATATATATATATCTATAGCAAACTATAGCAAACTTTTGTACAATAAAATGAACAGAAATTATATTATGTTTTACAAGCGCCCGCATCGTTTCAACGGAATCCAAAGCCGTATCTTTGCATACCATCGGGACTCGCTCGATTTTTCCACGAAAGTTTTCTCGTTGTGCGGTTTATCAACGTCGTGCGCGACCAATCCTTTCACCAAGTCTTTCGAAAACAAACTCGTCGTCTCAACGACGTTTATGTTTTGAGTACAGCTCGCTTGCTCCAACGCATCGCAATCGCTTTGCGTGAGCAAGTTATCGGTAAATTCCGGGAACGACGAAATAGCTCGAGAAAAATCCAACGGCTTACCTTGCGTTAACGCTTCAAAAAGATGGCCTAAAACCGTTGCGGACTGAATTGCTTTACCGTTTGCTTGTGACATTGCAATAGCTTCGACGTGCTCGCCTTTTTGAAATCTATTATACGATAATTCCCAATTTGGCGGTATCATCGTTCCTCCAGTTCCTTTCTTTGGTTTATACGTTGCGTGACGCCACGCAGAAATTGGGGTAACACAGCCAAGTTCAATTGGCTGTTGCTGGTGTTTTTGCGTCGACGTAGTAGTCGTCGTCATCGCAGAAGGAGCAGCAGTGACGTTATTTAATAACGGCAATTCCAAAAGACTTTGGTTGATAAGCATCGATAAAGCTTCAACGCCTGAAACTCTAACGCCAACCGCCTGCAACGCTTCGACCGTTCGAGGTTTCGAGTAACATATCTTTTTACACAAATGTGCGGACAAGACGTTAGTAGGTGCGAGGCCGAGTGCTCTTGCGCGCTCGTGTCGCCACGCTTCGATTCTGTTCAATAACTCCACATGCGCGTCTGCTCTCGCATCGTTCCCACTAGAACGATAGTATTTGATCTGTCTGAGCCATTGCAACTCTGCCGATACAATGTCCGATTCAGCTCCTAAAAGTAAATCTTCTTCCGGAATTGAGGAAATATCCACGCCAGAGCTCTCGAGTTCTCTTTTCATCGCATCCATTTTCTCCTTCGTTTCCTTCTCCGATTTCAACAACGCATCAGGCACTTGTAAATTAAGCGTCTCGATGAATCTTCCGCTCTCGATATCGGATATCATTTGCTTCGATTTCACAGAGAGCGAATAGACGTTCCAAGATCCATGAGCTCCGCGTACGTTCTTCTCGTCTAATAAATTTGCGCGAGTTAAAATAGGAATGAACTCTTTGTAAAAATGAGCATTTATTGCGTTTCTGTTCGCTTTCTTCAGCGCTTCTTGAATCTGAAACTTTTGCCACTCGTGCGGGATTGATACTTCCTTTGTACTTTTATTAAGAGTCGCATCGACAAGTTTCGTAATCGCAAGGTTTCCTCTCGAGCAATATTTCAAACTCAAAAACACGGGCATGGCTTCGTTGATTAAATTTCTTGTCAAATCACTCGCAGAGATAGTTTTCCATCGCACGCAGTTATCGCACGCGCCGCATTTGTTGCCTGCGAATTTCGGAGTTTCTTCAAAATGTTCCAAAATCATCGCGCGGCGACACTTTTCGCGCTCGATTGCGAAATCTTTCAACTTTTCGGTCGAATTCAATTGAGTTTGTAACGAGTTGTGCGTTAACCCTCTCGTGTAAAAATCTCCTGAAAATTTCGAGAAGTCCGCGTCGGAATATAAAAGCGTGACGAAAGAAGTTATGCCATCTCTACCAGCTCTTCCGATTTGTTGATAATATTCTTCCATCGTCTTTGGCGCGCCTGAATGAATTACGCTACGTACGTCGGCTTTATCAATTCCCATGCCAAACGCTGTCGTTGCGACGACAACTTTACACGCGCTCGATAAAAAGCGCATGTGCGAATCGTGTCTATCATCAGGAGCCATTGAACCGTGATACATTGTAACGTTATCGGAACCAAGACGATGCTGTAAAGCGCCTGTTAATTTTACAACCTCTGCGATTGTTGCGCAATAGATGATTGATGACTCGAGCTTTTGTAATGTAGGAAGAAGAGTTGCAGGTAACGAGCGCTTTTGTTGTTGTTGTTGTTGTTCTAGTGATGAATTCGTCGTCGATGATTTTGAAGTGATTTGCGAGATTATGAAATCTAAATCTTTCCCAAAATCTTCCTTGCGTTGACACGCGATGCGTAAATTCGGCCTATCGACTGAATTCGTCGCAATGAAAGGATTGTTCAACTTTAAAGTTTTCGAAATATCCTCTCGTACGTGTTTCACTGCAGTCGCGGTTAGGGCCATGATGGGTATTCCGGGAAGATGGTCTCGTAAGCAGGCAAGATGTTGATAGGACGTTCTAAAATCGTGTCCCCATTGAGAAATACAATGTGCTTCGTCGATTGCGATTAGACCAATTTTATCTTTTATTGTCATCAAACGTTGAATGAATAAAGAAGGACCGTTATTGTTATTCTTGTTGTTATTCTTGTTACCGTAATAATCTGTATCTTCAACCGATGATTGTGAGAACGTTAATTTCTCTGGAGTGACGAAGACGATTTTGAATTCGCCTCGAAACACGCGTTCTTCGATGTTTTTATCCATTTGCCCTGACCCTAAGAAGCACGCGATATCTTTATTATTATTATTATTATTATTATTATTATTATCATAAACGTTCCCAACCGTATTATTCAAAGCGCTCACTTGATCTTGCATTAACGAAATCAAGGGCGAGACGACTATCGATATTTTCAAATCGCGCGCGCTTAAAGCCGGTAGTTGATACGCTAAGGACTTCCCGCTTCCAGTGGACCAAAACACGCAACAATCTCTGCCTTTAATTACGTTCTCAATGACTTCCTCTTGCCCTTGTCTGAATTCCTTGTGCCCGTAATACTTCTCCAAAGTCTCTTTCAGCGACGCGTATTCTCGTTTTTGTTTTTGAGAGCTGAAGTCCATCTGTCGTCTCGTTCGGTTCAAATCATCGTCATCATCGGCAGTACGAGTTGTTGTAGCGTACGTCAAATCAGGATCGTTCATTATGGTCATCGCTTTCTGTCGTTTCCTCGATTGCTCTTGATCATCAGTCGTTAACTCCTCCTGTCTCGCCATGTTCTCGAACACTTCGTCCTCCCACTCATCTTCCGCGATGTTCATTATCTTCTTCTTCTTCTTATTCGTTTTTTTTTGAATATTATCAGTTTTCGTAGTGTCTATGATGAAAGCACTACTACTACTATTACTACTGATACTTTCGTCGTCGTCGTCGTTAATAGCAGCCTTAACAGTAGTTTTAGTTACACTGTTATTATTAGTACTCGTTTGACGACGACGACTACTTATTACGTTCACTCGTTTCAGGAGTAGTCTTCTGGCGACGATACCGTTACTACTGATGTTCGTATTACTACTAAAGGAAACCGTACTGATGCTGATGTTGCTCGTTTTGAACATCAAAAAGTAACGGCATCAGTGTGCCGGCGCGTACGTTTTCTGTGAAGCAGAGTGTCAAACAGAGAAAGAGTATACGTGCATAGATCAGAGCATGTGTTCTTTTTTAGAGAGGAAAATATGGTCGTTCTGCATATGAATAATACGAGCGAATTTCAGGGTTTATTACGATGCCGACGCTATAGGTCTCGCGCGTGATTATTGGTATCCCTATTGCTAGCAGGGGCACAATTGATCATCAGCATCAAAAGGCCGCCCCGGGCGGGTGATTTTTATTTTCCCCATAGCAATCATCACACTGTCACAGGCACAACCCATCAGGCATCTATTTATCACCGAGTGAGGGGTCAAAAAACTAACACATACTTTCTGCAAATCAGCTGCACTTTGCACCCAAACTGCTGTAACGTAGCAGTGAAGCTTTGTTCCCCTCTACCCCTCTAACCCCTCATCCCTCAAAAGAAACAACCATCAACAGAAACGAAAAAAAAGAACAAACGAAACAATTTTCTCCACATCAACGAATAATAATAATAAACAATAATACATTAAAAACGAACAGAACGAAAGTGAACATGGGTCATCGATCGACTGCAAAACTTAATAACGAAGCTACAATAACAGAACCACCTGGGACGCCTGGATCACGCGCGATCAAACTATCGACCAATGAACTCTTGTTCAGTACTGCGCTAGGAACTCCAACAAACAGGAGCGCAACACCGAAATCTGGTTTTTCTACTAAAACTACAAACGAAAGGGGAACGACGACGCATTCGACGATGAGGATATCGAAGACGCCCTTGAAGTCGCCGATGGAAATCGTTGGTATCCTATCACCGAACAACGATCGACTGGAGAGAGCGCAATCGATGAAGAAACGCGCGGTTGTTGCGAATTTCAGGAAAGATCTATCGAAGAATTGTTCCAATGAACTCGATGAACTCGGTGACTTGGATCAATTTTTATTGGAAGAAGAGGAGCGGGCGATGGATGACGACGACGACGACGACGACGAGGAAGACGACGACGATGATAATAATGTAGTGAACGATGATGTCGCGCGCGTGATGAAAGATAAACAGAAGAAGAAGAAGATGAAGAAGAAGAGAACCAATGAAGCTATTACTACTACTGCTACTACTAATAGTAAACAACCAACGACTCAACAACAAGAAAAACAACAAGAAAAACCAAAGCCAAAGTTAACGCAAGATATGGTCATGAACTTATACGCGAATTGTATAAAGTTAGCGTCGGAGAACAAAATTAATGCTAAAAATACGTGGTCTTTGGCTCTAATCGATCACATTTCAGACATCGTGAAGAACGAGAAAGATGAGGACGATAACACAAACTTCCAGAAAGCTTCGTGTACGTTAGACGCCGGCGTGAAGATTTACGCTTCCAGAGTGGATTCGTTTCATTCGGAAACGTTTCGAATGCTTGGTGGGATTTCTAACGTCTCTGGTAACAATAACGGAGAAGAAGATGAAGAGAATATGGATGAAGACGATCCGAGAAAAGGTTTGGGCGATGGTGCGGCCGAAGAGTTCGATGAAGATGGGAATCCAATCGTGAAGCAAAAGAAGCAGTCTTCGCGCGCTTCGAACGTTATTACGTTGGAAAATCCAGAAAATCACACGATGAAAGTCATGGAAGATGTCGTTCACGTCGATCCTTTGTTCAAGAAAACTTCCTCAATGTTCGATGAAGGTGGTGCGAGTGGTTTACTTTTGAACAATTTGTCCGTTCATAAAGGGTGCAACATTTGCTTCGATTCCGAGGAAGTTCCCGATTATACGCGAGGGGATGATTTGGAAGGCGGGGCAGGGACGCTAGATTTGTCTCAAATGGCCAAAGAAATTGCAAACGCGTTTGTACTTGGACAAAATCGAACAAGAATCACGCCTTCGATTGATGCCGTGCACGAAATGCTCGCGGATGTTACAGGTATTCCATATAATAAGCCTGGAAGCGGTGAAAATAATAACAACAACGGCGTTAACACCACGAACACTGGTAATAATGTCGCCGCTAATGGTAAAAATGATGATTTTTTTGGAGGTGCATCAGACCAAGACGCGATTACGTTCGCAGAGTACGACGAAGATGAGGAGGATAACCTTCCAAACAACGCTGGGGATGATATCATGAACAACGGCGGCGGCGTCGACGATGAGGATGACTGGGGACTCGGCAACGGTGCAGGCTTCAACGACAATGATGACGAGAATGATTGGGGGCGTCTGGACAACGACGATGAAGATGATTATGAAAATAATCTCACCGCCAATACTGGATCTTTGGATTGGATTGCAAACGTAGCTATTGGCGGCAAACAGGCGTGGGCGGGACCGTCGCATTGGCACTTCAAGAAAACGTCCACTTCGGCTTCGACTTCACAAGTCACGAGATACGATGAAAACGGTGAACCAATGAACGAACCCGTTGTTGCAGAGAAGAAGAAGAAAGGAGAGCGAGATTTGACTTACGATTTTGAAAACTTACCAGAGTTGGATGATAAGCTCTTCGATTTGGCGCAAGACCCAAACGACTTACTCTTGAAATCTGAATTAACGGCAAGCGATACACTATTACCTCCGGATTTAGGCTACGAAGCTCAAGATTTAATCAAGTTGTTCTTAAAACCGCAGTTTGTGAATACAGTGATGGCACCGAAGAGAACAGCCGTGCGCTCAGAAATTAATTTTCACGAGAATGATAATAATAACAACCTCTTCATTCCGAACAATGATGATTTCGGGGGCGGCGATTTTAACGGTAACGGCGGTTTCGATGATGACGATAATATGATTCAAAGAGATGCAGATGGAAACGAACTTGTAGGCGCCGCCGGTGGATGGAACGACGACGGTGATAACGGGTTGGTCGATGCGCCTCGAAAGGTTGAAAAAATAGAAGTGAATTACGCGAGAACGTCTAAAGTCGTCGACATCCGAGCTCTAAAACAGACTCTATGGAAAGATTTGGAGGAGGAAAATGAAACACAAGAACAAAAACACTCTTTTAACGAGATTTTGAGTATGTTTCCGGAAGATAATCCGGCTGGTAGACTTGAAGATATCTCAGTACATATGGCGTTTATTTGCGCGTTACATTTGGCCAACGAACACGGGTTGGTCATCAAAAGCGTGCCAGAGATGAACGATTTAGTAATTTCAAACGTTCCAACGCACGTGAATTAAATTAAAACGAGAGAGAGAGAGAGAGAGAGAGAAAAAGTTGTGTTGTAATTTTAAGTGAGTGATATATTATTTTATATATTAATTATTAATTAATTTCGCTCGCAAATTGCCTACTAGTACTGGTATGTTTTTTCTTATTTTCTATATTTCAGAATTAATCTGTTACGCCAGCCTCTTTCTTCGCTGCCTCTTCCTCCGCCCAATCTTTCGAAATGTGGTTTTGTAAAGCTCTAACGATATCAGTCTTTGGGCATGCCGCTTCGTTGAACTTGGCCACAGATGCGGAGGTATCTTTCTTCCAACTTTTCTCGTTGCGAAGAAATTTGACGCTCGATTGTTCGTATAAAACGTTGCCCCAAAGAACTAAAATTTGCGCCTTGACACCACTGGTTTCTTCCGAACCTTCAACTAAAACGACATCTCGCTGCTCTGGACTGAGCATTTTCATCGATTCATCAAACTTCTTGATAGACAAGGCGAACATTTTGTCCGCTTCCTTCTCCAATCTCTGCTTTTCCTTCTTATCCGATTCCGATTTCGCAATGTTCGAGTAAATCTTTGCTCTCTCGAATGCTTGTTGTCCCCATGCAATCGAGGCTTCAAAAAAGTCACCCTTGATTTTGAGTGCTTTTTCAAAGTAAAAAATAGCTTTCGTGAACTCTTCGTCGAGTTGCGGCAAATCTTGCTTTACGTTTGCATAATCCTCATCCTCGTTTTTATTTTCTTCTTCGTTTTTATTTTCCTCTCTCTCCAAATTTCTTTGTTCAGTTGCAACTTCAATGATTTTACGAGCTGCGCAGACGTGACAGTTACCCCAGTTGAACATCGCCGCAGTAGCTGCTTCTTGAAACTTATCCGCGGCAGCACCTAATAACGTCTTAGCCTCTGGCGAACCAACGGCTTGCTCCAACGCTTCGCAGCACTTCTCCAAGCCAATTTCACGCAAGTCCAAAGGTCCCCTTGGAGCTGCAGCTTCGCCTAAAGTTCTCCTGAATAAAGCCGCGAATGATAACAACCACTCATCGATTTCAATAACATCTTCCGCGGGTTCATCTTCCAACGCCAATTCATCTGGTTGCACTTGTTCCTTCGTTTCTGAAACCGTTCCCTCTGAATCAATGACGCGAAGTTCAATGACTGGAAGTTCACCTTGTTGCGCGGTGTTGCCTTCTTGCGACTTTCTGTACTCCTGTGTGTTCGCAAACGTAGTCAACGCCATACGTAAGTCAGCTCTAGAAGTTAACGTTAACATTTCATCATCCAAATCTAACCACTTCAAAATGATATTCTTCTCATCTTCGATAGAGAACGACGTCTTTGCCTGGTTCACCAAATCGGCATACGTCACCGAAACTGGGAATTTCAGTTCGGAAGAATCTTGTCCCTCTCTCAAGTATCTAATCGTCAAGTCTGGGATCTTTTGCTGCTGTTGTTGTTGAGCGGCCAAAGCTTGTTGCTGGCGGATTCTTTGCTGGGCTTGGATTTGCTGCTCTCGCGTGTATTGTTGTTGAGGTCTCTTCTCCAAACTCGATCCACCCAATCCAGAGACTTCCTTCTTTCCATTCTTCTTTGAACCAGCCTTGGCCTTACCGCGAACTTTGTCCAACTGCTGCTTGACCGAATCATCAGTATCGTCTTGCTTATAAGCGACTTCCAAATCATGTTGCGCCTCTTTAAACTTTCCCAACTGCTCAAAAGCCGTCGCTCTGCGCTTCAAGGCAACTTTTCCGTTTGGGCAATCAACGAGCGCTTCCGTGCAGCACGCAATAGCTTCCAAAAACTTCCTCTCTCTGATATAGCACGCTGCTTTTGAGGTTAAAATGGCAGAACGCTCTGAACTACCGGCTAACGCTAAACTCAAGGCCGAATCGTACATTTGAATCGCTTGTCCGTGCTCATTCTTCATGAAAAGGCTATCGCCCTCCTTCTTCAAAGTTTGGCATTTCTTTGAAAATCCAGCTAACTCTTGCTTATTATTATTTTGAGCAACCATTTATTATTATTATTATTATTATCTTCTTCTTATCTCTTTCTAATTAATTGTTAACTACTTTGATGAACGAGAGTCGTTTAATCTCGCAATAGCCTCTTTCGCTTCTTCTAACGATTTGATAACTTTATCGAGTTCTGATTTGTTCAGTTCGAGTACGTTGCTATTATTCGTCGTCAAAGTGCGAAATTCAAGTCGTACTACGGTATCGTTAACGTGTTGAACTTTGTCGCTCGAGAGTACTTGATGAATCTGTGTCAATTTATTATGTATGATTCATTACGTAATAGAAAGAGAGAGAGAGAGAGAGGAAATCATTGAAAAATGTTTGTTAGTTTTGTTTCTGTATAAAGAGAAGATATTACTGTTGGTTGCGTCATCATCTCACGAGGCACAAAAAAAAACAAAGGAAAAAGAGGAGATATATCCAAAAACGCGTAATATGGAGGAAAAAACGTATTCGCGCCCTTCCTCTATTGAAGACCCGAAAATAATCAACGAATCACGAACGTTTGATTCAATCGTGATAATACTTTCTCGCATAATTTTATCTTTGAACACTCCCTTCTTCCTTTTGCGCAGCGCGCTCGTGGAAGAAAGAAATCGTTTCATCGACTGAAACAATTTCCGTCCACGAACCGTGGAATTCGTTCCTTTTGTTTGTTCAGGTTTTTACGCGCGCGTTTGAGGGAGGAAGAACAAAACGCGTCGTGCCCGCGAAGAGCGAACGAGACGCGAATCACGAATGAAATTTAAAATCAAAGAAATTGATCGTTCGATTCATGTATAATTAGTAAATTACCTTCCAATCTATGTCCGACAGTCTGTTCTCTGACATATACAAGTCGCGTGTATATTTTTAGTGAGGAAGTGGATTTCCATCCTGAAAATTCAAAGATGAAGAAGTATTGCAAATTTGCAATTTGCAAACAAAGGTCTGCTTTCAACTTTCCAGTTGAAACATGTATAATTAAATATACAAAATCTATCTATTTATTTACCTAGCCTATCTCTATCCTAACAAATATCTTCTCATCTCTCTCTGTTAACTATTCTTATTCATTCGATTTAAGAGCTCTTTCCATTGTAAGGCGGTGTTCTGCTTCGGTAACTCTTGAAACCAAGAACTCTTCAAAGCCTCCGTTGAGGTTAAGCGCTTTTCCGGGTCGAATAGTAATAAGCCGTTGAGAACGTTGAACCCGGCGTCTGTTATACCTGGACCTGTTTCGATTTCATCTTCTCTTTCGCGATATTTCGGAAACCGTTGACGTAAAGAGTTATGCGGATGAACGGCGAAGTTCACTTTAGTAGCGTGCGGTAACGTCTTGAATTTTGGCCAAATTACTTCGTTCGGCGTCCCTAACATGCGAAAGTGTTTATCGATTTGATCGATTTCAGTACGACCTGGGAATAAAGGCTTCCCTTGCAATAACTCGGCCAAAATACATCCTAAACTCCAATTATCGACCGCGTAGGAGTACGTCTTTTCGCCCAAAAGTAACTCTGGAGGGCGATACCAAAGCGTACACACTAACGGAGTATAATTATTCAAAGGAGAACCGTATTCTCTGGCTAAACCGAAATCGCAAATCTTCAACTCGCCTAAATCGTTAAATAAAACGTTCGTTGTTTTTAAATCTCTGTGTAAAACCCAATTTTCGTGTAAATAACTAACACCAGAAAGAAGTTGCCACGCTAAACATTTACACTCGGGCAACGTAAATCCCCTATTAATGTCGTCCATCAAGCGATTTAAATCGCGTCCGCAATACTCCATGACCATAAAAACTTGATCAATCGATCTACCAACGACGACTTCACTAACGTAAACGATGTTTTTGTGCTGCAATTGTAGTAAAGTATTAATCTCTCGCAAAGCGGTTATTGGAAAGCCTTCTTTTTCCTTGTCCATTTTCACTTTTTTTAAAGCCGCTATTTCTCCCGTTTCCTTATCTCTAGCTTTGAAAACGACGCCATAAGTACCTTCATCGATATGTCCGAGCTTTTGAAAGCATTCTACAGACCTAGAGGATTTCTTGTGGTCGTGCGGTTTCGGAAGAAGAGGAATGTATTCCTGATTATTATTATCGTCGTCATCATCTTCGCTTTCCGAGAACTCGTTTAAATTCTTCTTCTTAAAAAAAGTAGAAGCGCCATTCAGGAACTCTCTTCTTTCTTCAACCATACTCTTATTAGCGTTTTCGATTTGTTCTCGCAACGAGAAAGAAGGAGGAGGTAACATTGGACCAGCTTCTTCTTCTTCTTCTTCTTCTTGTATTTCTACTGTGGCAGCAAAGGGCGTAGTAGTATCCATCTTCTTATGATTTTCATGCGTTTCTAATAAATCTTCTCCAATAGAAGACATCGGAGGCGTCTGCTCATGCTCAATACTTGCTCTCCTCTTATTCCTTATTCCGTAATCATCAACGTCATCATCATCGTCATCTGTTGGCGGCGTTAAGAATTTTGTGACATCTACAGTCGCCGTGCTCGGTTTGTTTATCTGTTGTTGTTGTCGTTTCCTTCTATTACTATTATTATTATTATTATTATTATTATTATTACTTACGTCGATATCTTCCTCTTCTTCTTCCTCTAATTCTTGTTGTTGTTGTTGTTGTTGTTGTTGGGCCGTAAATGTCGCGAACTCTGCTTGCTCGTTCATCATTTTCTCTAAATAAGACTGCTGCCGTTCATTTTTCGCCGTCGTCGTCGTTGGAACTTCTTCTTCTTCTTCCTCTGCTTCCTCTTCTTCTGAAGAATCGTCGCCCCATCTTCCCTTCTTCTTCTCCGCGTTCTTTTCTTTTACAGCTACTGCAACAACAACAGCACTTACAGCAGCGGTCTCTTCTTCTTCTTCTTCTTCTTCTTCTTCTTGATTAATCATCATCGTCGTCGTCGGTGGTCTCATTGGCCCACACATGTCACCAAGTTCATCGTCATCATAATCGCAATCTTCTTCTTCTTCTTCTTCTTCTTCCTTAGTAGTACCAGTAGTATTAATAATAATACTCTCATCACGTTGTTTCTTTTTAGCTCGTTCTCGAGCAATCGTAGCCGCTTGTTTCAGTAACGCAGCCTTTGCAGGTCCCATTTATATTTCTCTATTTCTCTATTTATTCTACTCTGTGATACAGATTTAATGACCTACTGTTGATTGATGTTCGCTGCCCGGCTGCCGTGATTTTGATTTTATGATATTTTCTGATGTTTTCGTTCATCGCCGTCAGTCAGTCAGTCAGTTGTCGTCAGTTCCAAAACGTGCGACGAGCGAGGTGTGTAACAGAATACTACTACTGTCTCCGTGCAGAGTAATCAGGGACGCGATTACTACTCTGTACAGTTCACACACGCGCATTAATTTCCGCTCACGACGACGACGACGCACGCACGAACGAAGGATCTTCTTCTTCCTCTCATGAAAGTATGAGATATATACTGCTCGTATACAGTTGAAATAGTATACTAGCGATGGATACTGATACTGATAATAATACTGATAATAATACTACTAATAATACTAATAATACTACTGATGATTACGAAGAAATGGTTCTACCGATACGGACGTACGAGCGTGAGATCGTGCAAGCGGTGAGAGATAACGCGGTGGTGATCATTTTAGGCGAAACCGGTTCCGGGAAGACGACGCAGTTATCACAGATTTTATTCGCGAATATTGATAAAATAATCCCAGCTGATGCCGATGATGATGATTGCGATGATGATTGCGATGATGATGATCGTGAGAGGAGAACTACTGAAATAAGAAGAAGAAGAAGAAGAAGGAGTAGAACTGCGATTGCGATAACGCAACCGAGAAGAGTAGCGGCGATATCGGTAGCGAGACGAGTAGCGAAGGAAATGAACGAAACGATCGATAGCGGTATCGTTGGATATTCCGTAAGGTTCGACGATCGAACGACGAAGAAGACGAAAATTAAGTACTTAACTGATGGGATGCTATTGAGAGAGATATTATCGGACAAACGATTGATGCAATATAGTATCGTAGTTTTAGATGAAGCGCATGAGAGGTCAGTGAATACGGATGTTTTGTTTGGAGTCTTGAAAAAGTTATCGTCGTCGTCAGAACAACGCGGTTTGAAAGTAATAGTGACTTCGGCTACGTTAGACGCCGAAAAGTTTTCAAAGTATTTCAATAATTGCCCGATTTTGAGCGTACCAGGGCGAAATTATCCAGTGAAGATTTCACACGCTTTAGAGAGACCAATAGGAAAGACAGCTTATTTCGATTGCGCGATCGATACTGTTTTGCAAATTCACGAAACGGCCAAAGTGCCTGGTGATATTTTATTATTCTTAACCGGTAAAGCAGAAATCGATATTGCGTGTAAGATTATAGACGAGAGAATTAAAGAAATTAAAGAAAAAAATACGAATAAAGTTGCCCAAATTATACCGCTTTATGCGGCGTTAACGCCCGAAATGCAGGCGAGAGTGTTTTCAAAAATACCAAAAGGTTTAGAAACGACTTGTAGACGAATCGTCGTCACGACTAATATCGCTGAAACGTCGTTGACAGTTCCTGGCATTGTATACGTCGTCGATCCTGGTGTCGTAAAATTAAAGCGATACGACGCGGCGACTGGCATTGAAACCCTCGAAGTTGAGCAAATATCAAAGGTACAGGCGACGCAAAGAGCTGGACGCGCCGGACGTACGCAAGCCGGAAAGTGCTATCGTTTGTACACGAAAGAAAACTTTCAGATAGATTTTGCAAACGCGACAGAGCCAGAGATTCAGCGAACGTCCTTAGTAAACGTCGTCTTATACTTAAAATCGCTAGAGCTAGAAAACATGGATGTCTTAAAGTTTGATTTCCTTGATAAACCAAAAGTGGAAGCCTTGATAGATGCGTTGAAACAGCTTTACGTCTTGGACGCGATCGATGAAGACGGAAAAATTACAAACATTGGTAGAGAAATGGCTCCCTTGCCTTTAGAGCCAAACTTAGCGAGAGCGATGCTCGAGGCGAAAAAATTAGGATGCGTTGAAGAGTGCGCAACAATCGCGGCCATGTTATCCGTCGATAAACTCGAAGTTCTCGATCATAATAACAATCGAGGAGGAGGAGCAGGAGTTGGAAGAAATCAACAACAAAATCCGTTGCAGAAGATTGTTTCAGACGAAGTATTTGCGCTTGGAGATCACATAGTATTTTTACGAACGTTTGAGCGTTGGCAGAGAGAGCGTTTTCGTCGCGATTTCGCGCGTGAGTTTTCGTTATCTGAGCGAGGCTTGGAATTTGCCAAAGACGTTAGGAAGCAGTTAATAAACTCGATGCGTTCAAATACTACTACTACTAACGACGATTCGACGAAAAAACGAAAAGAAGACCGAGTTGATGAGCACGACAGAAGAGGACATAATAATAACAATAATTATTATAAAAATAATAATAGAAGTGAGCGCTCGAGAACGAAAGACGTTCGTAAGGCTTTAGCTAAAGGATTCATATCCAAAATCGCACGAAGAGGTACGTCGAGCAACTGTTTCAAAACTTATTCATTTGAGACGAAGACGTTAACTGAAGTGCACCCATCCTCCGCGCGAGCGCTCGCTGATGAAGACGGGTTATTACCAGATTGGATTATTTACCACGAATTGATGATGACGTCGAGACCTTTTTTGAAGCACGTGTGTAGAATTGAATACGAATGGATTGAAAACGAGTTGCCTCGATTAGAAAATCCAATTAATGTGAACAGACTGAGCGGCGGCGTTTTTTCTTTTGATGGTCCGAGTGAAAACAATGAACAAATGCCGACACCTCTTTTATTGGCTTCTGCTTCTGCTTCTGCTTCTGCTGCTACTACTGCGGAGGATAAGGTCAATGAAGCGCGAAAGCGCTTTTTAGCTCGTAAAAAAATGAAGAACAATTAATAGAATACAGTAGAATACAGTAGAAACGTAATAAATACATGCATAGAGTAGAGAACAACATTGGGAAAGAATTTTAGGGTTTAGGAAAACCTGAGACAAAAAGTAACGCTAAAAAATATCTTTCACAAGTTCATGTTTGGGTCAAAGTTTTAAAACACTGCTTTGACCTGCCGCGCGATATATCGCTCTGTCTTATTTAATTCCATACGTAGATATATATAATGCCAGAACAATACGATCCAAGCGCGTATAACCCTGCGTTGGATAAATTATCCGCCGGCGCTAAACACTCGAAAGCATGGGATGAATATAAAACGCACGGAACCGCAAATCGATCTGATAAAGATGACGAAGACGATGGGACTAATAATAATAATAACGATAATGATAACGATAATAATGATAACGATAACAAGATGATCGTTTCGAAGGATAAGTTAATTCAAGAAAAGTCGTACGGTAAAGTCGGGAAAACTGTTTGGGATAAGAAAGCGCACGGAGGTAAGTATTACATAAGTTCAGGCGAAGGCTCTCAAACTGGCTACGACGCCTTAGAGCAACATCCGGACGGCGCTGTTATAAAGAAAGAACCCGGGTACGAGAAACCGCAAAGTGGACATACGACTAATTTCGTTGGGAATCATATGACGCAAGGTGCGATCGATCTCGTGCAACACGAATTGACTAGAGTTGATCCATTACAGCAAGAAGAGCGCATGAAGAGGTTAGATTTAGCGAAAGGGATTAAACGCGAACCGCCGAAACTTTTGAAAGTGGAAAAGAAAGTTTTAAAAGGTGGTCGTGATGGCGGCGACGACGATGACGACACATCATCACTATTATTATTAAGTAATAACGAACAAGAAGAAGTGTATAAGAAATCAATCGATCGATATACGTGGGAAGAGAAAGATTCAGAAATCATCATAAGAATTCCTCACGATCAAAAATTGATGGATCTGAAATCCGCGCAGTTGGAAGTTCAAAACGAAAGAAGTTTCACGGTTACGGTGAGGTCAACGTGCAGCGAGAAAATGTATACGCTCGTGTTGCCAAACCTATTCAGCTCTATCGTGAGAGAAATGACTCAAATGTTGACGACGGAAAAGTATTTTCGCATCACGCTCGTAAAGTCAAACGTTGGACAAAAATGGAAAACTCTATCGGCGGCGGCGAGCGAGAAAATATTACGACTCGATAACTCACCGGCTTTAGAGCGCGACAACAATAACGAAGAAAGAGGGTTAATTTTAAACGAAAATAATAACGGCATGAACATGAGAGATTTACGCGCCGAGGTCATCAAGTTCCGCGATGGGAAATTGGCGCCAAAGTTCAAAACGCAAGAAGAGATTGAAAACGAGCTCGAATCAAAAGTTGAAGACGCAGACGTGACGACTCCGATGGAATTCACATCTCACAAAGAAGCGATGAAGTTTTGCGAGCATTTTGAAAGTACTGGCGATCACGCGAACGCGATCAAAGCATTCTCATCGGCTCTTTTCTTTCTTCGCTTTTTCACCTCTTCATCATCCTTTTCGGATTCCGATGGCAATAGCGATAGTAGTAAAAATATCACTACTGTGAATAATCACAACAACAACAACGCCGGTAACGACGACGAAAAAGAAGAAGAAGCTATGGAGTTGAAGATCATAGATTGCTTGAAACGACGCGCTAAAGCGAACGCTTCGCTCGGTAAAATAGGGACCGCTGCGAATGATTACGCCGAAGCGATCTTGGAGGGTAAGAAGTTATTATTACTCGTATCGACCACGAAGAACGAAACGAAAAAATTAGTGTCAAACTTATACTTTGAAAGGGGCAACGCGCACGAACAAATCGAAAAATACGCCAAAGCCGTGGATGATTACAAAAATGCTCTCATGCTCGGTGGAAACGATGTTAACTTGTCCATGGCTTTGACGAGAGCGTCAAAGTTACACTTTCAAAGAGATATCGAAAGAAAAGCACGCATGAAAAATACTTCTTCCGCTGCGCTTAAATCTTTACCGCGTCCGGGAATGAAACAGTTTGAGAATCGCGGTAAATCCGGAGCATGTTTTTAGATGATTTTAATAATACACACAGTGCAAAACCTCTTTTACTTTGAGACTTTCGTCATCGCCGCGAGCTTCGATTGATCCAGTTTATTTAACGAATTTTCCCATCGTGTAAGGGCCTGTTTCTCGATATCGAAGGATCCAAAAATATCTAGATGATATTGCCCGAATTCATGAATTTGGTCAACACCTTCCTTTCCAAATATATCGAATAACGCATTTTGAGCAGCAACCTCGATGCGCACGTCGCCGCAAACATAAATATGACCGTGCTTGTTCAAAATCAAATCGCGTATGGCATCAGCATTGTTTCGTATCTGAACGTCGATGTACGTCTTTGGAATATCCTTCTCTCGCGAATACGCGACTAGATATTTGGTCAAATGTCCGTTTTCTGAAGCTTTTTGCATTTCATTTCGGTATAGTTCGTTTTGCTGCGTTCTGCAACCGTAGATTAACCAAGAGTCGCCCAAATTAGACGACGACGATGACGATAAGTTTTGTCTTTCATCGACGAATCCTTTAAACGGAGCGATTCCAGTACCCCCAGCAATCATCAAAATTGGACAAGTGCTGTCTCTCGGCAATCGGAAAGTCGGAGCGGGTTTAATCGCGACATCAACGACCGATTGCAACGGCATCGTCGCTAAGAAATCCGAACAAAAGCCTAAATTTAACCTCATCGCCGCTCCGCCTCCTCGATAGTGAAGGCGGCCCACTGTTAGATCGAAAGTCGCATTATTATTCAAAGGCGAACTCGAGATTGAGTAATACCGAGGTCGTAGTTTAGGAATTTTGAGCAGGACGTCTCGCAAAATCTTAATCCCATCTTTCACGTTTTGTCGGTGTAAAACAGAGATGGTCGGGAAGTAATCGAACAACGTACATATTTTAACTCCGCTTTGTTCCAACCAAGTTCGACGATAGTTTTCGTCTCGCGAAAGCTCTTCTAAATCTTCCTTAAACTCGCCTTCATCAACATACGAGGAAAGCGCAAGAAGAAGCGCGCCCGAAGGCTCGGCATTTATGTCTAAGATATCCATAAATAGCTGCTTAATCGAGCACGGGTTCGGGATCGCGCGATCTAAACTCGATTTGAATAATAAGTCGTCGTTTAACGGTACGAGCTCGATTTTATCGCTGAAATTAAGTCCAAAATGGGATGCAAAATATCTCGCTTGCGCGAGCGAACATCTCGGCCATACTGCAACGTGATCGCCAGGTTTATAATACTCTACGCCAGCACGCGCGTTTCGAATTTGAAACGATACTTGCACGGTATTTAGTGCCTCTCCTGCACCGAGAACTATTCGATTAGTAAGGACTGCCGCGGTCGTTCCAGAGCGCTCGATGCGACTCGATGCCAAGTCTTTCTTCTCACCATCGTGTATATAAATCTCAAAGGGGACGTCGTCAATCGATCCTTTTTCTAAATTTTTCTTCATTAAGTCGACCAGAGCTGTAGAGAATAATTGTTTAGGATGATCGTGAAGCCAATCGAAGAGATTGAACATATATTCCCGCACACTTTTATCTTCATCTTCGAGCTGGTCAACGCAAACGATTGGATACATTTCGAGGCATCCAACTTCTTGCATGGTCTTTGCGAATCTCTTGCCGCCGGCGCAAAACTTTGGGTACGCTTTAGAACCGAAAGCGCATACCGCAAATGATTTACCTTTTAACAATTCGCGGCCTTCGGTTGATTTTGCCCAATTGATGAACTTATTTGAGCCTGATGGTATTTGACCCGAACCAGTAGTGGACGAGAGAATCATAATGAACTCAACATCTTTCAAAATGGCTGAAAAATCTGCATTCGTTGTGTTCGCCATATCGATTGGTCGAATCATTGGCAGCCGAGAATGAAGAGAAGACCAAATCATCGTCGCTTGCGTTTGCGTGCGACCGCCGTCCGACGCGAACAAAATTATTCCGCCTTTTACTCGCTTACGGCTTTTCAATAACCACTTCGCGGCTGCTTGCGCTGCTTTCATGAACGCTCGCGTGCTCGCTTGCGATTCTACTTCTTTGTTTTTGGTTAGAAATCCAGAGCTAATCGCTCTCTTCAGGAGTGCGTTAACGCTCATCCCGCCGATTAAAGCCGGTTTGAGAGTATACTCGGTCATCTTGTTTAATCCGAGGTAAAGAGACGAAGTGCTCGATGCGGTTGGAGGAATAATCCACTTCCAATTTCCGGGGCAGTATCCTCTCGTTTGCAGCTCATTCGGGTACCAGGATGCAAATGACGCAGCTGCTGTATGATGATCGACCATCGAAATACGACTTCTTTTGAACGAATGAAGAACGGCCAGGTTAATAGCCGCTAAAGCGTGGTCGCGCCAAAGAGTCTCTTCCGTCGAAATGTCAATACCCATGGCCTCTGCAATTTTCGGGAGCAAGTTATATCGCGATTCGTCCCCGAAGTTTCTCGTCGCTACTTCGGTAACCATGTACCATCCGTTGAATGGTGCTGCCGTGTATTTCAAACCCCCAAGATCTAATGTAATGTTTGATACGGCTGGAATTCCGTACCATTTTAAGCCGAGAGATGATATTCCACGAATTTCTGGATGATGGATTGGAATTTCGCAGATGCAGTCATCAGGGAGCTCGAAAAGTTCAGGAGGTATCGATGGATTAGCTTGTATCACGACCGGTAACAAATCGAACATGGTCACTTCTCCTCCGTTTCGTTTTACCGATTTCGGCCTCCAATTAAAATGCTTCTTCAGAGCGTCGGTATAGTTCAACTCTGCTGGGTCACCAATGACCGTTTCGTTTGGTCCTCTGTGACCAGCGTATCTAAGCAATTGTGAGTTCCATATCCTCGGTCCATCACTCGCTAACGTTGTATCGTTCGGATCAAAAGGGCTTTCGGGCTTAAAAACGGTCATCAAAACAGGAACGTGGTCCGCCCCAATCGCTCTCCTCAAATGCGTCTTAACCGCTTCAAACATTTCTTCGTTCGTATCGCACGCGCGCGCATCGATGACTTCCAAGACGTTATAGAACTTCCTATAAATACATTTCGGCGCGTTTCGCCACGATACTCTCGCGCCGAACCTGATCTCATCAATCGTATGTTCGTACGTCCCATTCGCTTCTATTTCTCCTAAACATTCCTTCACCCTTCGCTCGCATTTCTCTGCTCTCTCTGTTTCATCATCGAACGAATGCTCTTTGTAGTACAACCTCACGAATTCCTCGCACTCTCTCAATAACTTCTGTCGAAAATCTTCCCTCTTTGTCTTTTTTTCATCCTCTGCAAAACAGCCATTTGGGCATATCGCGCGATTTCTTCCATGGACATATCCTGGATACGGGTCCACTGAAACCTGTTATTGTTATTATCATCATCATCATCGTAGAGAGAGTAGTTTATGAATAACGTTCGTTATATGTGTAATAATGACAGAGATTTATTTATTATTAATATATTTATGTATAGTAGATACATAAATTTTTATGGAACCCGTGACGTTGTTAAACTGTTAAATGGATATTATGAAAAACAGAATAATTATGAGATTATATATTTGAAACGATTAAGCGCGGCGCGGGAAGACGCGCTTCGAATTTAAAATAAAACGCACGGTTCCATGGCCGAAAGGGCATTTGTTCACTGCGATCGAAGCAGGAGTAGTGTTGTTATCAGTCGTAGTCATCTTATTACGTGCGTGTTTTGATTTAAATAAATTGGAGAACGCTGGCTGGCCCTTTTCTGTAGATTTGTGTGTTTTCGCAAAGTGCTAAAAATGTCCTCGTTTTATAGACCTCGTCGCGCGTAACGTGCGCAAGAGAGAGAGACTACAACGACGACTGATATAAAAATACATGAACAAAGAAACAAATAACGCTTACTCGGTAGCTACTACTGATGGAGTATATAAATAGAGCCCGTAATGATCATCCAAATCATCTCTTCTTCAACGACAAATGAATCGCTTGACCAGTTTTCGGAACGTTATAGAAAGCGAGAGAGTTTTGATCCTTCAAAAAGCCCATTTTCTTAATCTCTAATTTCATTTTACCTTGCGCCAAGTTCAGTAATAAGGGTTTGAGTTTTTGCTTAATCGAGAGCACGGATTCGGATAAGGAATCGAATTCGAGTAAGATTTCTTGCCCTAGTAAATTATGTTCGTTCGCGTTCGGGCAAAGAATTTTGAGTTGGATCTTCTCACCGGTTTGAAGTACGTCGTTTGCTTTTAACCAGTCCTCTTCGTCTTCGAGCTCGATATCGCCAATGCGTAATTTTTGCTTCGCTGGTTGTTCCTCTCCTTCGTTTTCGTTTTCTCTCTCTCGCTTTTGTGTTGTTGTTGTTTCCATCGTTACATGGACAGGCGGCGGCGGCGGCGGCGGTTTTGTTGGCGGCATCATCGTCATCGTTGGCGGCGGCATCATCATCATCGGCGGTGGAGGTAATATAGTAGTAGTCGCCTGCTGCGGCAGTAGTGGAGCAACTACAGGAGGTGGCTTCGGAGGCATTTGTTGTTGTTGTTGTTGTTGTTGTTTCTTCATTTGTTCGTTCAAAACAGCCGAAACCTCTCGATCGTTCCCGGATGCAAAAATATCCGGTCGAGATTTCGCTAAACTTAAAATGTTTCTCGCAAACGTATCGTCGTCAACTTTGTTGCTTCCTTGTAACTTTTTCAACATTGCATCTTTTTGTTCCTTCCATTTTGGATCAATGAGCGATATTCGCATATGTTCGGCCATTTCATCCACTGGGACGAGTTCTCCAGTAATTGGAGAAACTGCGAATTTTGTAGCCTTATCGCCGGCTTTCTGCACCGCGCGTTCTTCCGGTTTCTTATAATTTCGAACGATTTTCATTCCAGGTTCGGGCAAAGAATTTTGAGTTGGATCTTTTCACCGGTTTGAAGTACGTCGTTTGCTTTTAACCAGTCCTCTTCGTCTTCGAGCTCGATATCGCCAATGCGT
>Ga0115001_10000889_pt1 | contig 22792 bp, 21 predicted proteins | sample ArcticOcean_MG_C_12_FD_89869 | JGI IMG/M metagenome (GOLD analysis project Ga0115001, IMG submission 89869) | Marine microbial communities from western Arctic Ocean - ArcticOcean_MG_CB8_130 | ecosystem: Environmental > Aquatic > Marine > Oceanic | place: Arctic Ocean: Canada Basin | collected... | reverse complement strand
GGTACGGACCGGCCGACTTCGTCTCGCCCAGTCCGCCGCCGTCGCCAAGCCCGCCGCCCGCACCCTTGGTGACGCCGCCGCCCGCCTCCCCGCCGCTCTCGCCCCCCCCTGGCCCGCCGCCCGTCACGCCGCCGCCGCCCAGCCCGCCGCCGCCCAGCGCGCCGCCGCCGCCCAGCCCGCCCAGCCCGCCGCCGAGTCCGCCCAAACCGTAATGCTCTTGCGATACTCGAACATTACACACTACCCAACCCCCCACGCACAGTGCACACTTCCTGTCTGTCCAACCCACACAGGCCGCCGCCACCGTCGTCGCCGCCACCGATGCCCGGCATCCCACCGATCCTCGCCACGCCGACGTCGCGCATGATCTACCACGACCTCGACGACGCGCAGACCGCCGCGATGCTCACGGAGGGCGACACGGCGTGGCAGGTCGTGAGCGCCGCCGTCGAGGACAACCGGCGCGGCTTCCCCGACACGGCCCTCGTCGCCGGCATGTGGCTGATGGACTCGCACTGCGCCGACGGCGCGTCGCAGTTTGACGACGAGGCCAACGACCGCTCGGCCGTCGCGTTCGGCCAGGTCGAGGGCCGCGAGCACTGCGTCGAGGCCGACTCCAACCACGCCATCACGCTCTTCTACCGCGACGCCGTCTGCCGCGCCGGGCGCAACGAGTACGAGGAGTTTGCGCCGCACAAGCCCAGCACCTTCCAGCCCAGGTGCCTCGTGCTCGTCATCGAGGCCGAGAGCCGCGCGGCGCTGCGCGACGAGCTGCTCGAGTCGGGCCGGCCGCTCACCGACCCGATCGTCGTGCAGGTCAACTTCACGACCGCGCGCTCGGCCGACCCGGACCTCGACGTCGCGTCGTCCAACTGCGCGCTCGGCCGCGAGCTGCTCAGCCTGTACTCGTACGACCAGGAGGGCCAGCGCGTGCACGACGAGCTCGCCGCCGCGCAGGCGAGCCTCACGCAGGCGCAGGCGACGCTGATGCACTACGAGCGCGTGCTCGACGGCATGTCGCTCTTCCAGCCGCCGCAGTCGCCGCCGCCTCCGCCGCCCAGCCCGCCGCCGCTCGGGCTCAACGGCCCGCCCGCGCCGCCGCACGCGCCCGCCATCCTGACGTACGAAGAGCAGGAGCTCGTGCTCGAGGAGCGCGTGCGGCACTACACCGACCTGGTCGCGAGCAAGACCGCCGAGGTCAACGGCTGCGTGCCGAGCGCCGACAACACGTGCGGCCGCTCGTCGATCGACGCGCCCAACCCGTGGGTGGCGAGCAACGGCGAGCGCTGCTTCGGATACGACACGTACGAGGCGCTCGAGGGCGCCTACTGCGCGTACTGGGGCTCGCAGGCATGTTACCGCACTCAAACCTACACATGCCCTCCAAGCCCTGGCTCTCCTGGATCTTGCTCGGTGCTTCATCGTCTCGTTTCTGGCTTTGCGATCGGCCGGTTCAATGGACTTGAAGTGCTTTTGCCGTCGGCAGGTCAACGTCGACGCCGCCGACACCGAGGAGGCCTACGAGCTGCTCACCGAGGACGGCGCGCCCTACTGCTTCTCGAGCGCGGGCGCGGCGCTCAAGTGCCCCGTCACCGCCGCGCGCACGATCCGCGCCGGCGTGTACGAGCTTCAGGCGCGCCTCCATTAGTTTACTGCCCAACACCATCACACCACGCACATCTATTCATGCCCGCGCATACGCGTCAGGAGTGGATGCGCCCCGACCGGCCCTACTGCGGCTCGGACATCTTCAAGCAGCTCATCCTCGACAACGCGAGCACGAGCGAGGCGCTCTGCCGGCAGGACCTCGCCGAGCGCGTGCAGCACTGCAAGTACGAGAGCTGCGCGCAATGTACTAGTCCCTGCAACTACCCCGTGGCCAAGACGGTCGCCACGCTGATGCGCTGCGCCGACTCGACGCGCCACTACGGCTTCCTCCACTTCTACCACACCTCGGACGCCGGGCAGCTCGCGCGCTCGATGCACGGCGCCATCCGCAAGACCAACTACATTGCGGTGCGTGCCAATTATCAAACCTCAACGCACCACACACATCAGACGAACTGCCACTCCCAGCCAATGTGCTTGCAACCCTTTGTGCGCAGGTCCCCGAGAAGCTCGCGCTCCACCTGTACAACATCGGCCACTACAACCCGACGGGCCTCGTGCAGCGCGACAGCGTCAGCTGCCGGCAGGCGCACCGCGGCTCGCCCACCGCCGGCTTCGTCGCCGGCTTTGGCGAGGACGGCATGCCCGTCGCGCGCGAGGGCTTCATGGTCGCGTGCAAGAAGCACACCGACTGCCTGCCGTGCGGCCGCCACCCGCTCACCGGGCAGAACTACCGCTGCCAGCGCATCCACACACTCTACGACACCGTGCTCACCGCCAACGACACGATCGCCTTCCTCAACCTCTCGTCGGGCACGGCGTCGTCCTTCGACATCGACATGGAGCAGGGCGCCATCGACGGCAAGACGGGCGTCTGCGTCGACCTCGACAGCAGCATGAACGAGGGCTGCTCCAACCGGCAGCTCGCCGCCGCCAAGGACGGCATCATCGGCTGCGCCGACGGGTTCGTCTCCAAGTTCATGTGCGGCCTCTCGGTCGACGTCAAGCACGGCGACATCAGCACCGTCAGCATCAACGGCAACCCGATCTGGCCGCGCGTGCTCATCGAGGGCTCCGAGGACCGCGACGGCGACGGCAAGGCCGACGGGCGCATGACGTGCTCCGACCCGAATGACTGCACGCAAAAGTGCCGGCACCTCGAGCGCACCAGCCGGCACGGCGCGGGCGCGCCGCCCGCGTGCGCGCTGTAAGCCTATGCATTCGAACACACGCCCATCTCATCTATTTCCAGTGCCAGCTCTCCACCGCCTTGGTTTGCATTCTGCCCGGACGCGGTGGCAGGTGTGATCAATACTGCAGCAACAACATCGTCACGACGGTCACCGACCTGGTGCAGGCCATCTGGGACGACATCGAGACCATCGTCACGCTCATCGGCCGCTGCTTTGGTGGGCATGGGATCGCGGGGTGCATCTGCCAGTTTGCGGTGCGCGCACGTCCTGCACCACTGCTGCGCACAAACCGCGAACGTGACACGTGATGTGTTGTTGCTGGCAGTTGACGCTGCAGCCCGAGTGGCGCAAGAACGCCAAGGACGTGCTGCGCACCGGCGGCGCGAGCAGCAGCACCGAGCAGTCGGCGCGCGACATCGCGTGCCTCAACGGCGACCCGTTCAACATGATCCTGCAGCAGCTCAACTCGGTCATCATCTCGTGGATCGAGAGCGGCGTCAACGACTTTGTGATCAGCCCGACCAACGCCGTCTTCCACGAGCTCAACCACGTCGTCGAGGACGTCGACGGCGTGCTCTCCAGCGTCGTGAACACGGCCGAGGACGTGGTCGACAGCCTCAACCCGGCCAACTGGTTTGGGCGACGGCTGGGCGACGCCGAGTTCGACGACATCCCAATCCCCGACTTTGACGCGCTCAAGCGGCTCGAGGCCGGCCGCCGGCTCGGCGTCGACCCGGCCGCGCTCGACAACTTCTCGGCGCACGTGTACACCGAGACGGGGTACGGCCGGCGGCTGTTCAGCCTGGCCAAGGCGCGCGTGCCGCTCAGGATGGCGGCGAGCGGCGAGCGGCCCGAGGGCGCGCGCAAGCGGCGCAGGCTCGGCGCGCAGGACTCGCACGTCGGCAAGGCGCCGGGCGGCATCCTGCCGTACATCCCGTACATCAGCGACCTCTGCCTCGACGACCCGCTCAAGCCCAACAAGCCGTGCATGTTTGGCGAGGAGGACGTCGACTGGGACGCGTGCGAGAACCCCAACCTCGCCGGCGGGCTCGACATGCTGTGCTGTGCGCCATCCTGCCCTCTAACCCGCTCCTCTTCCCGCGCCCGTCGTTGACAAGCCTGTGCCTGCGTCACAGATTACCAGCGCGTCAACCGCATCTGCACCGACTCGAGCGACGCCGCCGAGTACAAGAGCCTGTTTGCGCAGGGCTACGAGGACCTGCAGCAGGCCAACACGCACTTCCAGTCGGCGTTTGGCGACAGCTTCGCCTACGTCGAGCCGACCATCTACCAGCTCGCGCAGCAGGCGGCGCAGTCGACCTTCTCGGCGCCCGACCTCTCCGACCGCAAGGACATCTGCGTGAGCGACTCGTTTGCCAGCTCCATGAGCCTCGACATGATCGTGCAGAGCTGTCTGTTTGCGCTGATGGAGCAGTTTTGCCCGGACGACGAGGAGGAGGACGAGTCGTTCGCCTACCTGATCGAGACGACGTCGTTCTCGCTGCCCGACGTGCGCTTCAGCTATGATGTAGACCCGCCGCCGCCGCCGCCCGTCACGCTCAACGCGTTCGAGCGCATCGTCGAGGAGGACCCGGAGGGCGTCGAGGAGGTGCGCCGCCACCTCGACGACTGGTTCCCGCGGCTTGCTCACGTGGCGACCAGCTCGCTCGGCGCGTCGGTCGGGCCGTACATGGGCGAGCTCGACGTGACGCCGATGCAGCTCACGCGCGCCTTCCTGGCGTCGGTGCACATGACGCCCGACTCGCTCGGCGCGCGCGTCATCGAGTCCAAGCATACGGGCCGATGGCGCTACGCGTGCAAGATGCTGCACGACTACCTGCACGAGCACGCCTCGCCGGGGCAGCGGTCGGCGGGCTTCACGTCGGGCCGCGAGCGGCAGCGCACGGGCCACGAGTCGCAGTACGACCGCAACGCGCTCATGTACGCCATGCTGCTCATCAAGCTGTCGATGGGCGGCGACCAGCCGCACGGGCTGGCGTCGACGCCGTTCGACACCATCGCGATGCACGACCGCATCTGCGGCGGCGGCTCGGACAACCAGCTGTACAAGACCGGCTCGGGCCCCGCCGGCTGGCGCGCCGCCACGTACGGCACCGAGTCGCCCACGTACGACGTGTCGGTCGACGCGAACGCGTTCGCGCCCGTCGTGGCGATGGGCTCGCTCGAGACGCTGCAGTCGATGCGCGCGACCGTCATGGACCGCTGCTTCGACGACTTCAACACCGAGGACCTCGTGCACCTCTTCCAGTGCGAGCTGGGCGACTCGTCGCTCGAGGACGACTTCCGCACGCGGCAGGACCGCGTGCCGTTTGCGATCCAGCGCGACGTCTGGTGCGACGTGTCGACGCCGCTCTCGGTTGAGAGCGCCGTCGGCAACCCGTTCTACTTCACCGAGGACCTGTACGACACGTCGATCAAGCAGCGGTTCGCCAACGGCCGCGGCCACAACGACATGCGCGTGCCGGCGGCCAAGCGCGGCGAGGAGCGGATGGACGCCGACTTCCGCGCCAAGACGCTGATGGGCTGGGTGTACGTCACGTCGTCGGGCACCGACCTGCGCGCGGGCATGTACCGGCTGCTCGACCTGCCCGTCTTCCGCAGCGAGCCGTGCAGCGGCATGCCCGACGTGCGCTGCGCGAGCTACGCGCGCATCAACGAGGGCGCGCCGCTGCTCGACGTCGCGTCGACGCGGAGCAACCACGTCGACTTCAAGACGGGCCGCGAGGCGCTGCCGCTCCACCGGTGCAGCGCGGCCGTCGAGCGCATCACGGGCGTCTCGTGCAACCACAACGTGTACGCGACGCGCGCGGGCGAGGGCTGCGTCACCAACACGCTCGCGCTCGTGTCGCAGCCGACGGCCTACGGCGCCGACCACTGGATCCGCGAGCGGCTCGTCACGACGCCGTCGCCGTCGCCGCCGCCGCCACCGCCGTCGCCCGGCTCGCCGCCGCCGCCACCGAATCCGAGCCCGCCGCCGGCCCCGCCGACGCGCGTCTCGCAGTTCGAGATCATGCGCCAGGTGCGCCTCATTGAGGAGCGCATGTGCACTTCGGTCTACTACATGAGCCAGGCGACGCGGTGCGAGCGCCTCGCGCTCGACCTGACGGGACGCATCTACTACTCAAAGCTCTCGCCGCCCGGCTCGCCGCCCGCCGGACCGTACGAGCCTCCGCCACCACCGCCACCGCCGCTCCCCACGCTGCCCGAGGGGCTCTTCAGCACGCTGCCGACCACGGCGCTGCTCTCGACCAACCGGCTGCCGCAGCAGAACGCCGGGCTCGCCTCGGGCGACGGCTACTACACCGCCAACCTCATGACGACGCGCGCGGCGCTTTCGACGACGGCGCGCGACCTGCGCGCGTGCGTCGACAACGCGCCGCTCTACTGCGCCACTGGCGCCGACGTCTCGCGCTGCATGAGCGCCGGGCGGCACTGCGGCATGGCCGCCGCCAACGCGCGCGATCCGTACGTCGAGTTCACGTGGCCGCACATGCCCGACCGGTACTTGTGGGCCATCGAGCTCGTCCTGCCGCCCAACGAGCAGCTGTCCCGCCTGATGGTGGGCCCAAAGCAGCTGAGGCTCTACGGCGAGCGTGGCGAGCCCGTGCCGTGCGCCGAGGGCGACCAGGAGGTGTACGACGTCACGACGGGCGCCACGCTCACGGTCGTGTGCCAGCCGGGCGACTGGGAGGCCGCCGACCTGCACGCGCTCGGCGGCGTGCACCGCGCGCGGCTCACGCTGACGGGCGAGTTTCGCCAGCTTTGGCTCGCGGCCATACACGTCGTCGAGCGCGCGTACAAGGGCGCGGGCGTCGGCCGGCGCCCGCCGCCGCCGCCGCTGCCGCCCGCGCTGCCGCCGGCGCCGCCGGCGCCGGCGCACCCGAGCGTCTCGTGCCTCTTCCGCGCGCAGCAGTTCGTGCCGCGCGCGGCGATCGTCGCGACGTTCGAGGAGCCGTGCGGCCTCGACCCGCAGCAGTGCTGCGACCGGCTCACCGCCGCGCACGACCTGTACGAGATCGACGACGCCGGCTGCTGCGCGCTCGTGACGCTCGTCGTCCGCGGAGGCCCGCCGATCGACGCGCTGCTCGACCCCATTGGGATTCGGGACGGCTACTACTCTAGCCTTGCGGGAACGGGGTATCCATTTTGAATAAATGAGAGGGTCGTCTGCCGCAAGCCGGTGCCGACGCGCTATAGTCTTGTGTGTGTGTGTGTGTGTGTGTGTGTGTGTGCGTCAATAGCATCGACTTAACCCAAAACGACATGCGCGGCGTCCGATCACTCACGCCCCCCGTCTCTCCGCCCGAGCCCGAGCCCGCGCCCGCGCCCGACCCCAAGCCGTGCGAGCCCGAGCCCGACGAGGAGACCGGCTCCGTCACGTCCGAGCCCGCCGGGCCGCGCTACGAGCCGCTCACGTGCCGCGAGCGCTGCGTCATCGGCTGCGAGATCCTGCGCGGCGAGGCAACATCGCTCGTCGCCATCTTCTTCATCCTGATCTGGGCCGTCGACCGCGCGCACGCCGCCATCCTTCGCAACGACCTCGACGACCTCGACGACGACACTGGCCGCTAGCCCATCGACTACGCCGAGGACCTCGGCTACCAGTGCGCGCGCTCTCCTCCCTCCTCCATAGCCTCCTCCTCCCCACCTCCCTTCCGGGTCCGCGTGAACGCGGGCCCGCTCGATACTGAGTGCCCCAACCCGTGCCTGAGCGCAGTCCTTGAAGGGCGTGAGTGGCGACATAATCGTGCTCGAGGTCAGCCACGCCACACGTACGTGCTAGGCGGACGCAGCAGACTCGGACTCACGCACCGCTCCCCTCCCTCGCGCGCGCAGGAGGCGGCGTACTGCGATCCTGGCCTAATTTCCGAAGTGATCGTGCCACTCTTGAGGTTTGCGGCTGCCCGCTTGCGCGCCCATGCATCCTTGATAGCCTGGGCACGCGCGGCCTGCTTGACTGGATCGTTGCGCATACGCTCAAGCCCGGCCATGCGGCGCGCATGGATCTCCGGGTTTTGATGCGCCTTGCGTTGGGCAATGCGCTGCTTGTCCTTTGCCTCTGGCTTACTCTGTGCAGCCTTCCACGCTGCTTTGTACCGCGCGCGCACCTCTGCCTTTGCATGCGCACGCTTGAGGCCTTTGGAGCGTGCAGCCAGTACCTCGGGCCGCTTGGCCGCCTTGGCCAGCGAGGCACGGAGCTTGGCGTTGGACGGCCCCAGCAGCGTGGCACGCATCCGGGCAGCCACCTCAGGACACGTCATGGGCGACACATCGCCTCCGGGCGTCATGTTGTAACCCCGGTCGTACGTGCCCCACCGGGCAATGGCCTGGCGCTCGGCGTCGTTGAGCGCGCAAACCGGAACCTCAGCCAGGGTCTCAACCTTCATCGCAGCCGTGCCGTACTTTGCAATTGCAGCCTTGAGCGCACGGCACTGACTGTTCTTGTAGCAATGCCATTGGAAGCGCGTTGCCACCGCCTGGACAGTCTGCCCAATGTAGGCCTTTCCCGACGGTGCGCTCACCTTGTACACAAACCCGTGCCCGGCGCGTGGCAGCATGCAGCAGTCCTGCTTGCTTTGCATCTCAACGCTTCTGGAGTCCGGGAATCGTATGCTAGCGGCACTATCTCTCGATCCTGGTTAGCATTGCATACCGACGGCGTGCGGTGTGCGCAGACTACAGCCGCATGTTCGAGCTAAAGGACCAGACCACGGGCGAGCCGCTGTTCGAGACGATCAGCATCACGCTGGTGCGCGGACGCCGCGTTGCCCACTGGCCCGCCCCGCGGCTCAGCACGCGTGCGCGTGCCGCAGGTCTGTGACGACTGCCTCAAGACCGACCACCGTATGCAGCTCCCCCCCACCCTCCACCCACCATCACCCACCCGTCTAAGCTGTCCACGCCGCGCAACTAACCGTTCCCTATCGTTTTGCAGCTGAGCTTTGCACGCACAAGCTGGCCGAGGTGCGCGCACCACCCGTTGTTCCAAGCCACGCTTGCGCCGACCGCCTTCCTCCGCGTGCCAGATGCCGCGCTGGCTCTCGAGCAGCAAGATGGAGGTCGTCAAGTGCGTGCGCCTGCTCTGGAACAGCGCCCCTGCGGCCCGCTGACGGCTTCTGTGCGCACTCAGGTCGCTCCTCGCCGACGACCCGGCCATGCTGGTGCGCCGCGCTCCTCCCACCCCGCGCGATCTGTCACTCACTCACGCCCGGCACGCCGATCGCAGCTCCGCGAGAGCATGGGCATCGGCGCCGACTCGACGCAGAAGGCTTTCTACTCGGCCGACATCCAGGGCCTCCTCGATCGCAAACCGCAGGCCGTACCCCGACACTTCTACGAAGACAACCTGGCCGAGAACACGCGGCACGTCTGCGTGGCCGTCGACCCGGCGGGCGGCGGCGCGTCGGCGTTCGCCGTCGCCTCGGTCGTGCAGGTCACGACGGGGGGCATCATCGTGCGTCGCCGCCCCGCTCGCCCCAGTTGCCCAGCGGCTCGCCCTCCCACATGTCGGCCAGCACTACGCACGCCTGCACAAACGCCTCGGGGGACTGGCAGCTGTGCTTGAGGAAGCGCGGCACGACGAAGGGCAGCACCCGTTCGTACAGCTCCCGCGCGAACGGCTCGTCCGCAAAGTACGCCTTGAGCTCCGGCTCGGAGTGCAGTGCAAACAGCAGCGCCGCGCGCTTGCACGCGAGCCCGCCGGTGGTGTAGGGCAGCTCGGGGATCTTCGACAGCTCGGCCACCGCCTGGCGCGCCGCGGGGCCGCCGCCGTAGGTGTACGGGATCAGCTCCACCACGCCGCGCAGATGCGCGTCGAGCCGCGCGTGCGACGCGTCGTCTCCCTGCCTGCCGCTGAGCGGCGCGCCCACCAGCGCCGATCGGAACATCGCCTGCCCGTGCGCAGGTGCTCGGCTGCGACACGATCCGCACCAAGGACGTGCGCGAGACGCACAAGCTGGTCATAGCGCACGTGGCGAACATCCGCCGCATCAAGAACCTCGAGGACTGCACCATCGTGCTCTGCCTCGAGTCCAACCTCGCGTACGAAGCTCAGCACATCATCCACAGCCTGCAGGGCGCCGGGCTCAAGCGCTGGGTATGCGCATGCCGACTCCCGGCGTGCTCTGCCCCCGCCGTGACGTTGCCGTGCATGTGCAGGTTGCGCTCCAGGAGGGCGCGGGCTACACGCTCGGATGGCTGACGACGAACGAGCGCAAGGAGAGCATGTGCTTCCGTGAGCCGCTAGCCTCCGCTCCTCCCTCCCCTCACCCCTCCCTTCCCCATGTCCTCCATCCCGTTCTCGTACACGCATGCCACGCGCGGACGCGGAAGCCGACGCCGACGCCGCAACCCACGCCGTCGCGTGGGCGATTGCGACGATCAGCATTGTGCTGTCCGTGGCCACCATCGCACTGATCACGCAGTGGTCCATGGCAGCGCCTCCCGCAGCAGCCTGAGACGCGCCGGCGTTGCGCAGAGCTGCGCGACGCGATGCGCGTCGGCAACATCTGCTTCAGCGACGAGTTCTTCAGCACCACGGCGTCGGTCGGCGAGGTCAAGCGCACGCTCGAAGACGAGATGGTGCGCCGCTCGCCCGTAACGCGTCGCGAGTGCGCTGCTCACGTCCTTCGTTCCCCTCGCGCTGCTCACGTCCTTCGTTCCCCTCGCGCAGCGCAACTTCTGCATCCTCGTCGAGGTGCGCAGCCCGCCCATCCCTGGCGCAGCACGCGTGCTCACGCGCCTCGCTGCCGCGCCCGCAGGCGGCGAAGACACCGTTCGGTAAGGTCAAGAAGACGGTGCGATCACATCCGCGACATGCCTAGCCACGCGGCGTGCACTCAGACCCTTGCTTGCTCGCCGCAGTACTCTGGCAAGGTCGGCGGGCGCAACGACGACCTTTGCATCACGCTCCAGCTCGCGATCACCGGCATCCGCACCTTCTACCAGCAGAGCCGCTACGACCAGTTCCGCCCCGAGACCAACCGCAACGCCGGTGTGAGCATGACGGCGTGATGCGAAGGACGGGTGGACGGGTCGCGCCTCGACGATAAGGCACAGGGTCGTGTGAGTAGGGTAGCAGGACGTGGGTGGTGGTGGTGTCGGGTGTGTGTACCGAAACCAATGAGCCTGCGTCGCCGCGTGGCGGCGCCGGCCGCGCCGGCGCCGATGCGCAAGCCGCCCGCTCCGACGGCGGCGGGCCGGGTGTCGTTTGCAATGCCCAACCTGTCGGGGCTGAGCCTGAAGGCGCCGCCGCCGGCGCGGCCGTCGATGCCGCACCGGCGCGGGCGCGCGACGGGTGTCAACGGCCTGGTCGACTACGACAGCACCACGGACGAGGACGACGAGGAAGAGGGTGGTGCGGTGGCGCCGCCGCCGCGGCCGGCGCGGCCGCCGTCGACGACGCCGGCGCGGCCGCCGTCGACGATGCCGTCGACGCCTGGGTCGTCGGGGGCGGGCCCGTCGGACGCGGCGCCCAAGAAGCGGGCGCGCGGCGCGCGGTGGACGGGCCCGCCCAAGGCGACCAAGCAGCTTCGGGACAAGCTGAAGCAGCAGGAGCTGTTGCTGCTGACGCCGGATCAGCTGCTCAAGTTTGGCGCAAACGACGACGACGTGATCAGGGAGATCGAGGCGCGCGTGATGGACGCCTTTAAGAAGGCAAAGGTCAAGTACGACCTCGCCAAGAAGGAGCAGGGAGACGCCGTGAAGGCGGCGGGGCTGGCGCGGCAGGCGTCGCGCGAGAGCGACGAGGCGGACGAGGCGCTCGCGCAGGCGGGCAAGAAGGTGAAGAAGGCCAGGGTGGAGCTGACGGCAGCGGAGAATGCCGCGGAGGCGGCGGCAAAGGAGCAGGAGAGGGCGCTGGCGAAGGCGGACAAGGAGGCGCAGAAGGAGCGCGATCGGCTCGATCGGCAGATCACGGACGAGGTGACGCGCTTCCTCTACAACAAGCGGGGCGGGCTGCTCGCGGAGGTCGAGAAGATGGTCGCGCAGGAGAAGAAGGAGGAGACCGCAAAGATCGAGCGGCAGAGGCAGGCCGCGGTCGCCGCGGCGGTGGCGCAGCAGGCGGAGGCGGCGAGGGTGGCCGAGGAGAAGAAGGAGGAGGAGGCGCTGGCACGGCAGCAGGCAAAGGTTCAGGAGGACGAGGCGGAGCAGCGGCGGGCGGCGGCGCTGCTGCAGCAGGAGGCGGCGGCGAAGCTGCAGCAGACGGCGAACGAGGCGAAGAAGGCGGCGGACGAGAAGTGTGGGGATGCGATCAAGTACCTGCACGAACTGCGCGCGCAGCTCGTCGACATTCTCAAGACGTGGCAGGGGGCGCGGCTTTCGTACGAGGAGAACTGCATCGAGGGCGTCGACCACGAGGCGCGCAAGCAGCAGGCCGAGGCCGACGAAGAGTTTGCGCCGCCGATGCTCGAGTCGCCGCCGCTGCCGACGTGGATCCGCGAGATGGAGAACGCGCTGACCATCTTTGCGAGGAAGATGGAGGAGAAGAACGGCCGGCCCAACTGGAACGAGCCGGACATCTACGGCAAGACGCACGCCGACTACCTCAAGGAGTTCGAGGAGGCGTTCCCCGACGAGGATGACGACCCGATGGATGGCGGCGGCGGCGGCGGCGGCGACGGCGGCGGCGACGACGGCGACGACGACGACGACGGCCGGATCGAGGGCGAAGACGAGGAGGAGGAGGACCCGATCGTCCACGTCAAGTTTCTGATGGATCGGCCGATCCAGGTGCCGGCGAACGCCACCCGCGAGACGCGCGCCACGATCGAGAAGCCGTACCTCGACACGATGCTGGAGGTGGTGCACGCGGTGCTGTACAAGTGGAAGATGCAACAGCCGGACGCGCAGGTTGCCACCACAGGTCTGCAGACGGCGCTCGTCAACACGTACCCGCACCTGGCGGCGTACTTTGAGGAGGGCTCGCTCAACGAGATCATCGTGTCGATCACGTTCGACGACGAGATGCTCGAGTTCATGAACACGTACGCGCGCGCGGGGCACCGCGCGGCGTGGCGCAAGCTGACGGAGGAAGGGGTCCAGGCGAAGCAGACGCTGACGCTCGCCTTTTACGCCGGCGCCAAGGCGCGGCGCGACAAGACGATGATCGACGAGGAGCCCGAATCGTCGGAGGTGGACGCCCCGTCGGAGGAGGAGGACGGCGAGGAGGACGACGACGACGACGACGGCAACGGCGGCGGCGGCGGCGACTTGCTGCTGGGTCCGGACGGCCGGCCGACGCCCGAGGCGATGGAGATGGCGGAGGCGTTGATGGATGACCCCAATGCGCAGCCTGCTCTCGTCGCGGCCAGCCGGGAGTTTGCGAAGCGGGCGGCGAACAAGAAGATCTGGGACAAGACGGGCATCGCCGAGCTCGACGGGGCCGACGTGCTCGAGCGGTGGATGCTGCGGGTGGTCAAGAAGCAGGAAGACCTCGAAGACTTCAACCGGTCGTACTTTGGCGGACGGAAGTTCCAGATCGCCGACATCGTCAACGCCGGCGAGATGGTCGTCACGCCGGAGCAGGCGCGGCTGCTCACCGAGCGGTATGGCGAGAAGTGGCGGGCGATGCTCAACAAGCGGCACGCGATCCTGGCGCTGCTCAACCAGGTCACGCTCGAGAACCGGCCGAAGCCATGGGGCGAGCGGCTGAAGGACCTGATCGACCAAGCCGCCCTGCTGCCCAGGGGCACGCTGGATCGCGAGAAGGAGTACATAATGAAGCAGTACGACCTGCCCGATGAGGAGTGGCTCTACTCAGACTCGCTGACGGACGAGCAGAAGTACAAGTTCCTCAAGAAGGCGCGCGAGCGCTTGGGCGCGCCGAGCGACGCCGGCGACGGCAAGGGCATCGACGAGAAGGACAGCGAGGACGAGGACAGCGACGGCGAGGGCGAGGGCGGCGCCGTGAGCAGCAAAGCGAAGGGCAAGATGAAGGCCAAGTGAGCGGCGCGACGGAGCGGGCGGACGTGAGAGTGGGTAAGTGGTCGAGTGGGCGAGTGGGCGAGTGGGCGAGTGGGCGAGTGGGCGAGTGGGCGAGTGGGCGAGTGGGCGAGTGAGTGCGTAGGTGCGTAGGTGCGTCCTGTTATGGTACCGTGTGTCCGAAACCGTCCCGCGATACACATGACTAGACTTACGGCGCGCCCTGCGGCGGACCTTTTGCCCGGCCGCTACTCCCACTTGGTGTGCGCCTGCGCGCCGCCGAAATCTAGCTCTTCCCACCCCGCATTGGGCGTCGCCACAACCGCGTCGCCCGTAGCGCCCTGTGACACGTCGATGGTCGTGAGCCCGGGCTCAACGTCTCCCTCGTCTTCGAGCTCGTCGATGCGCGGGTGTCGGCGCAGGTGCCTAATCCGCCGCGTGGCGGCGCCCCACTTTCGCCGGACAAAGCCCCGTCGATCGGGCGGCGGCGCGAAGCCGATGAGGTGGACGCCGCCGACGGGCGCCTGCCCGGCGTCGACGACGGGCTGGCCAATGATCATGCGCGCCCACGGAATGACGGGCAGCAGCACGGAGCTGAGCAGGAAGAGCGCGACGACGAGCATCTTGAAGGGCGAGCCGACCGAGTCGGAGAAGTCTTTGAACGCCGTGCTCACCGCCTGGACGATGGCCTTGAAGACGATGGGCGAGGCGCGCTCCGCCTGCGCCTTGAGGCAGGCCTCGCGCATCTTGGCCGAGCCGCTCGCCTGCCCCGCCTGGCACAGAGAAAGCAGCGCCTCGTCCTCGTCGCGCGCGCCGCGCACCGTCGAGAGCGCCTCGAAGAAGAGCACGGCAACGCGCGCGAGCGAGTACAGCGCGAGGAGCGACGAGACGACCGCCAGCAGGCGGGCGGGCCCGAGGCGGGTGGCCATGGCACGCGCCGGGTCCGTGCTGCGTGCGCACTCGCACGACCCGGCCGCTAGCGTTGCACATAAACCGGGTGGCACCCACCTCCTTGGTAGAGCGAGCGCCGGGTGGTCGCCATGACGGTCGACCACGCCGAAGGCATCTTCGCCGTCGTCATGCAGGTGCCAAAGACGCCGGGGAGGCGGAACGCGATACGCGACGCAATCGTGCAGCACCGCGTGCTGGCGGACGCGCGCATAGACCACGCTATGCTGCACGATCGCGACGCGCGGCGCCGGCTGGCGCTCGAGAAGCGCGCGCACGCGGCGGTGCACCTGGGCGCCGGAGCGGGCGTGGGCCAGGTGACCGCGCCCGAGCTGCTCTTTGGCGACCCGCTGCCGGCGTGCGACCGGTGGGGCGACGTGGTGTCGGTGCAGCAGGGGATGCCCGACGCGCCGATGCACACGCTGGCGACGCTCGGCCAGCGGCAGCGGCCGACGCTGCCGCACGCGCTCGGCGTGGCGCCCGGCGACCGCGTGGGGCCGCACGGCACGATCGAGGTGCAGCTCAAGGGGGAGCAGGCGTCGGTCGTGTCGTATCACGACGTGCTGAGCCGGCTTGAGGCGTGCGCGCTCGGGCAGGAGACGATGGACCGAGGCACGGCGGCGCACGTCGGCGTGGCGCTCGAGCGCGACGACGACGACGACGACGGCAACGACGGCGACGACGCGACTATGGACGTTGCCGCCGACCAGGAGGACGGCGCGCGCGTGTGGCCGCCGCGCGCTCTGCGCGCAGGGCCCGCAACGGACGTCGCCAAGCTAATGGCGCGCGTCGCGGCGCACGTCGATCGGCACATGGCGCCCGCGCTGACGACCGGGTCGGCGCACGCCGCGCTGTACTGGGAGGCGTGCCGCGCGCGGCTCGACGACACGGACGTCCTCGAGGCCGCGCGTCGCGACTTTTGCGGGCTGGGCGTGTGCGGCACGTCGCAGGACCGCACGCAGCTCGCGCGGCATCAGCACTGCGCGCTGTACGTTGCGATGGCCGCGTACGTGCAGGGCAACGCGACGCTCGGAGAGGCGGCGTGGACGCTGGCGGGCACCGTTGCCAAGTGCGCGACCGTGTAGAGTGGGCGTGCGTCGAACTATGCGTTGTTGTAACACATGCTACTGGAAACTCATGCTCATGCACATGCGCGCGTGCGTCGACGGCACGGTGGTGGGACTCCCTGAAAGACCTAGGAAAGATGGACGAACCGCCGGTCACCCGGGTGGCTGCGAGCGGATCGCGTCCTCAAACAGCCGCTTGGCTATCGCCATATCGACGGAGGCGATGCACCGGTGGATGGTGCACAGGCCGCGGTGCGAGCTGGCGTGGAGCGACTTACTCGCCGGGTCGGCGGCGATCTCGCGCGCGCTCGGCAGCGCGTTGGTGAAGGCCGTGCTGTGCGGCACGAGGACCGTGCCGTCGGAGAGCGAGAGGCCGCGCTTGAACGCGTAGAAGGCGCCGGCGCAGAAGGGGCGAAACGAGTCGGCGCCGCGCTTGGCCTGCTTCAGGTACGGCGTCTGGCACGCGCCCGTCCACAGGCACACCACGAGCCGCGCGGCTCGCTCGCGAAACCGGATGCTGCTCACGACGTCGCCGCGCGCCGTGGCCGTGCTCGCCTGCTTCTGCCGCTCCTCGGCGATGACGCGCTCGACGGCGAGCGAGATGTTGTGCACGTCGTCGATCGAGGGCACGCCGCCCTGCGCGAGCGTCTCCTTCAGATACTTGCGCAGCGACGCGTCGAAGAGCAGCTCGCGGTTGAGCAGGCGCGGGTCGATCGCCGGCGCGGCCGACGCCGACGCCGCCGCGCGCATCGACCACTTGCGCTTGCCGAGTAGCTCGAGCAGCGTGAGCTCGGCCTCGGCGATCAGCGCGGCGCGCGTGTCGCGCGACGCGCAGTCGCGCTTGGACGTGCGGTGGCGCTTGGCGCCGCCGTCGGCAGGCGCCTCCTCGTCGACGCACAGCGCGCCGCGCTTCGACGCGCCGCGCGCGGCGCGCGGCGTGTCGGCCGACGGCGGCGCCGACGGCATCGTCGCGTCGTCGATCTGCGACGCGAAGCTGTACGCCCAGCGCGACGCCTGCATCATGTCGCGCTTCTTGACCCAGCCGCCGCCGTAGCCGCCGCCGGCGGTGCCCGACTGCATGTCGGGGTCGGACGACCACGTCGACCGACCCGTCGAGTGGTCGGTGCGCTCGGCGCACGCGCGGCACACCACGATGCCCGTGTGCGCGCAGACCATGTTGCCGTCACGGTCCTCCTCGGCAAACGGACACGCCGCGTCGCACACGTGGATGTCGCCGCTCAGCAGCACGACGGTGCGCGCGCGGGCGTCGGACAGCCGCGTCTCGAGCCGGTTGCGTCCCCAGTCGTCCTCGTCGTCCGAGCCGCACGCGTCCTCCGCGTGCGAAGACACCCCCTGCTCCGCGCAGACCAGCGCCCACGCCGCCTCCGCTTCGGCGAAGCCGTCGGCCTCGAGCGTCGTCATCGCCGCATCGTGCCCGTCCGGTACGGCACGCACGGTCGTGGCGCAACGGCTAGCGGCGACGCATGCGTGCGCTAACGCCGCCGCGCCTTCGCACCTTTGCGCCGAGGGAGGAGCGCGCCGCGCGGCCGAAGCCATGGGCGTGTACGTGATGAACATGCGGCACGCGCGGCCGCTGGTTGCGGCCGTCGCGGCGCACGGCATCACCGACCTCGACAGCGCCGCATGGCCGCCGTGGTACGCGCTGTTCTGCCTGCTGCCATGGCCCGACGACTTCGTGACCGCCTGCTTCTGCGCGAGCTCGGTCTACCACTTTGCCGACGACGTGGGCTTCGGCGGCTCGATGGCGCTGCACGCGTGCAGCGCGGCCGTGCTGGTCACCGCCGGGCCGCAGCGCGCGCTCGACTTCATGCTCGGCTACCTGGCGTGCGTGCACGTGCCGTCGCACTACTGGCGCTGCGCGCGCCGCCGCCGCTGGCGCGGGCTCGCGCTCGCTGCCGCGACCACTGCGCTCGCCGTCGGCGTCACGCGGAGCCTCGACCACGTCTGTGTGAGTCACGCCGTGCAGCGCGTCGTCACCGCCCACGTGTGGACCGAGTGGTGTCGTGCGCGTGAGCTTCTCTGAAGGCTTCTCAATACGACGCGACGCGGCACACCTGCACACACCCGCCTCCTCCTCCACCACCTAACCCTAAACTCGTACTATGCCCTCGCGTGGAATGGGTCGCGCGCGTGCGTGCTCGCCGCGCGGCGCGCGTCGAGTCGGAGCGCGTCGTCGATGCTGCTGGCGTACCGCTGACGAGCGTGCGACGCACGCGCTCAGAAGCCGCGGATGGCCTCGGCGATACCGTCGCTCCCGCTGGCAGCCGCCATCTGGCCGAGGTAGTGGTGGCCGGTGTTCGACTGCTGGATCTTGAGGCCGCCATTGGACGGGCCGTTCTGCATGAAGCTCATTAGCGCCGAGTTGGGATCGATCATCGACGCAACCGGCGGCGCCGTAGACGACGATCCGGTGCCGTTCTCGCGCGCCGCCTTGTTCGAGAAGTCCTTCTTCTCCGAGATGAGGTTGGCCTTGGCCAGCTCGTTCTGGAAGGCCTCGGCGGCCTTGGTGCGCTCGTCGACGAGGCCCTCGAGCTCGGTTATGCGCTGCGCCTTGGCGCCGTCCGACATGGTCAGCTCGTCCACCTTCTTGTTGGCGTCGGCGAGCAGCGTCGACGCCTCGCTCGAGCGCGAGGCCTCCTCGCGCGTCCGCTTGAACTTGGCGGAGGCGCACGAGATCAGCCGTCCGATCGAGAGGTTGGTGTCGAGCATGGAGTCGTTCTTCTCCATGTCGCCGCCCCAGCGCTGCATCGGCGCGAGCTCGTGCTTGTACGGCGCGAACGTCTCGTCGTCCATGATCTCCTTGTTGATGAACGTGTTGACCTCGTCCTTCATGCCGACGATGGCCTCGCGCTTCTGCGTGTCGTAGACGTCCGACTTGGCCTTGAGCGAGGCGAGCTGCTCGCGCAGCCGGTCGTTCTCCGTCTTCATCGCGTTGTGCGTCTCGACGGACACGCCTGCGTCCATGGAGGTGGCGAGCGCCGAGGCGGAAGGGTCGGAGGCGTCGGTCATTGCTGGCTGGTGTGTGTGTGTGTGCTCGCTCGCTCCACTTCCCCCGTCCCGTGCGACTCGGGTCTTATCTCGGCTTAGCGGTGGCGACTCACCGGAGGCGCGCGAGGAGAAGCGGGCGGTGGTGCGGACCGACGCGCCGTCGACTTCGTCAATGTAGCAGCCGCCGCGCTTCGGCTCCTCGCAGAGCGACAGCTCGTCCTGCATCGCCATCAGACGCGAACCGGTCGCCGTCTGGATTACGCTCGTGCCCAGGCTGAGCCCGCGCGTCGCGCCGCTGCGCACCGACTCCGCTGCGGTCGGGTCCTCGACCACGCCCTGCACGCGCAGCTCGCCGCGCGGGCCCTGCCACGACGAGAGGACCGTTCCGACGCGCGACCCGTGGTCGTGCTCCATCAGCAGCTGCGTGCCCGTGCCGCGGCCCAGGTTGGTCGTGTGGATCTCGGCGGCGTCGAGGTCGGCAATGTTCTTGCGTCCGCCGCGTGCGGCAGGCGGGTGCGCCACACCTTTGAACGCGAGGACCATCGCCGACGTTCCTTGCAAATACCACACCCACACTACGTTTATCACGCTTCGGCTAGCGCGGAGACGTTGCGCTTGCGCGCGACGCGGTCGAGCATGGCGAGGGTCGCGCGCATCACTGCGCGCGACGGCGGCTCGGCCTGTGCCGCCTCCTCCTCCTGCACGGGCGCGACGGGCGCGACGGGCGCCGGCGCGACGGGCGCCGGCGCGACGGGCGCCGGCTGCTCGCGCAGCGTCTGCTCGATGGTCGTCATCCGCCCGAGCAGCTCGCGCTTGAAGCGGTCGAGGTCCTCCGGTCCGACGGTGGGGCGCGGCTTGGACGGCGCCGCGCCGTAGGCCGTGCGCACCGCGTCGGTGACGCACAGCAGGCCGCGCGCGGCGCACGCCGCGTCGGTACGCTCGACGAGCACGAACGTGGGGCCACCCGCCGCGGTGCCGGGCGGGTGGTGCACGCGTGCGATGGGCACGACCCACGGGAAGCCGATGAGGCGCGCCGCCTCGTCGGCGCCCACGCCGCGGTCGACGGTCGAGTTGATCAGCCGCATCTGCGCGACGTAGTTGCTCGTCTGCTCGACGTCGAGCGCCAGCACGGCGCCCGGCTCGGCGATGCGGCGCGCAAACGCACAGAGGCTGCTGAAGCCACACTTGGCGGTTGCGTCGTCGGGCCCCGTTCGCACCCAGCCGTCGAGGTCGCGCACGGCGAGCGCGGAGTTGCCGGCGTCGCACACGGCGTTGGCCAGCCGGAGCATGTGGCATTCGTGCACCGTCGCCGGACCGACGTCGACGACGCGCACGCCGAGCGACGCCATGTGCAGCAGCGCCGAGAGCGTGATGCGATCCGGCGACGCGCGCTCCATCGCGCTGGCGTCGTCGAGCTCGGCGGCGAACACCTCGCGCTCGCACGCCTCGATCGCGGCGTCCGGCACGCGGAAGGCGCCACGCGTCTCGTGCGCGAGGACGGCCTGCGCGAGCCGCACCACGACCGGCCGGCGCGCCAGGCTGTTGGCAACGGGCTGCAGCGCGGCCATGCCCTCCACGAGCACGTCGGCCGGCTGAAGGTCCGCGTTGGCGTCGACGGCAAACGCCATCGGCTCGGGCCGGCGGTCGAAGACGGCGCAGATGGCCTCGGACACGATCGGACCATCGGTCTGCGTCGCCGGCCTCGCGTCGGGCGCCGCCGCGTTGTCGGCGAGGCACGCGGCGAGGCAGAGTTTCTCGAGGCGTTCGAGCTCGTGGTCGCTCGTGGGCGAACGCAGGTGCAGCGCGCCGACGGGGCCGTGCCGCACGAGGTGGTAGTTGCCGTCGAGCAGGAAGCCGGGCAGCGTGGCGAGCCCGCCGCCGCGCGCGTACTCGCCCACGCGCGCGCGCAGCTCGACGAGCTGCTCGGCCATGCCGCGCGGCACCGCCGCCACCTCGATGGCGCTCGGCGCGGCAACCTCGGCCAGCAGCGCCGCCTCGAGCTCGGCGAGCGGCGCCGCGTGCGCGTGGCATACCAGCGTCGCCACACCGTCGATCGACGCCGTGTACACGAGCACCGGGTGCGCGCGCCCGTTGACGTCGAGCATCGCCGCGCCCTGGATCGTGCGTTCGGCGCGCGCCGCGCGCGCAAACGCCCCAATCTGGTACTCGGTGTCGGGGTGCGTCGATGGCTGCATGCGGCCGTAGAGCCAGTTGGCCTTGCACTCGCAGCTGGCGTGCAGCAGCGCGGGCGGCAGCGCGTCCTTGGCGAAGCTCGCCCCGTCCTGCAGCATGGCGAGGCGCCGTATGGAACCGGCCATGCCCACGCCAGCCGCCACCGTGTGGGTCTGCGCGTGCGTCGCCGCGGGCGCGTCCTCGCACAGCCGTGGGAGCAGCTCCGCCACGGTTGGCATGGGCTGTATCAGGGGTTGCAAACGGGCTTCCTTTGGTAGGTACGCACGCACGTACGGCGCGAGTAGCGGCGGGACACGCAAGGCCCTCGCTAATTGCGACCCAAACCGTCGGCTGGGACCCCTCATACAAATGGCAGCGACGGCCTTCCAAATTTGCCCCAAAGTTGAGCCGCGCCTGCCGTCGCCGCTACCCGCCCTCGACCCCATCGTTGCGGCCGCGCTGATCCGCGCGAGCAGCGGCCGCGTCTACGTGGTCACCACAGACCACGACACAATTGAGGTCGCGGCGGCGCGGCGCAACCCGCAGCTCGCGCGCGGCGTCCTCATGTACGACGCGGCGACCAGGCTCATCGCCAAGCGGTCGCATGTGCGCAAGCGCTCGCCGCTCGTGCCCGACAAGCCCAAGATCGTGCCGACCGTGCCGGTGAGCCAGCCCTCGCACCTGGCGCTGCCGCCGACGCAGCCCGTCGAGACCTGCGTCGAGCTCGACCCGCCCGGAGACCACGAGGGTAGGCTCGTCGTGGCCGCCACGCTCGTCGCCGCGCTCGGCGCACCGAGCGCTGCCGAGGTGCCGTAAGCAAGCGGAACTGGTGCGTTAGAGTGGGTTGGTAGGGTGAGCTCTACCCGTTACATCTAACGCGCACCCCTTCCCCGACCCCGGCGCGCGCCGCGCCGCGCCGCCTGCGCGTACGACGGCGCGCCGCCGTCGTGCGACGACCCGGCACCCGACGCGTCCTTGATCGCCTTGGCCCTCTTGCCGCGCCGCTTCTCGCCCTCCGCGACGGCGAGCTGCTTGAGCTGCTCAATGTCGGCGAGGGGCTGGCCCTGCAGAACGTCGAGGACCCTCTCGGAGAAAACCGCGCGATCAAAGTCGTTGTACTTGCGCTCGATCCCGCCGCTCTGGATGGCCAGGTCGATGATGTCGAGGTAGCGATCGGCGTCCTCGTCGCGCGAGCCCATGATGGCGCCGAGCATGCGCGTCACGTCGCCTTTATTTTCGGTGAAGTACTTGATCACGTCGGCTTTCTCCTCGTGCGAGCCGCGGTAGGCGTCGAGGAAGAGGTCGATGTCGTCGGTCGTCAGCGGCACGCCGCGCACCGCTTCGTACGCGTCCCACCAGCTGCCGGACAGCCCCTCCCCGCCATCCTCCTCGGCGTCGTACTCGCGCCGCTTGTTGGGGTCGATCAGCACGTCGTAGGCCTCCTTGAGCTGGATGAACTTCTCATTCGCCTTGGGATCGCCGGGGTTCTTGTCGGGGTGGAGCACTTTGGCGAGGCGCAGGAACTTGTACCGAATGTCGACGTCGCTCGCGTTCGATGGGTCTTCGATGCCGAGGATCTTGTTGTGTGGCTTGTCCGCCAGCGCCGGCGCGGCGCGCTTAGGCGCGCCGACGGAGACTGCGAGTCGCGACAGGTCGGGCAGCAGCATGCCCGACGCCGTCGCCGGCCGCACTCTGTTGTGCTCGGTTGGGCTTATCCGTACGCCACACTCCAACTAACGCAGCACGCTGACGATGCGCGTCTTTATCGAGCTCATGAACGCGCACGGGCGGAGCAGCGCGTGCACCGGCATCATCTCGCGCCGCGGTAGGTAGAGGCACGCGACGCGGTGCCCC
>Ga0115001_10000888_pt1 | contig 22799 bp, 12 predicted proteins | sample ArcticOcean_MG_C_12_FD_89869 | JGI IMG/M metagenome (GOLD analysis project Ga0115001, IMG submission 89869) | Marine microbial communities from western Arctic Ocean - ArcticOcean_MG_CB8_130 | ecosystem: Environmental > Aquatic > Marine > Oceanic | place: Arctic Ocean: Canada Basin | collected... | reverse complement strand
TAATAGTAATACCGTTCGCGGCGGCGGCGGCGAGAACAACGAAAGAGACGAAGTGAGACGGTTTGGGATTTCGCTCGAATCGTTCGTGGACGTGCTCGAGATGTTTGCGACGAGGACGAGTTCGGACGGAGATGGGGAAACTTTGCTGATGTCGTATCCGGATAGGCACGGAAGAGTTGCTTTAGAGTCGAATTCGACGAGAGAGACGACTGTTATTGATGAACATGGGGGGAGGAGTCGAGCCGGAGGCGCTTTGAGGCCTTTGAGGCAGACGACGTACGCGGATGTGGCGACCGAAGCGCCTATTGAGGAGAATGAAAACGATGACGATGATAATACTATTGATGCACAAAGAGGCGAAGATGGTGATGATAGAGATGAGTTTTTAAGATTAGGACGCGCGGTAGTTACGTTTGTACTACCGACGACGCGTTGGAAAGAGATTGTCGAAGATTTAGAGTGGACGAGCGCAAACGTGACGTTGATTGCGACTAAAGATACGTTGGCGTTTATTTCCGAATCACCAGAAATCGGATCAATGCGCGTCGATGTGGATCTATCATCGCTCGTTGAATATTCATTCCGTGAAAAGTTAGGCAATTCTACTATACAAAAACGCCAGAAATGGACGTATAAGCAAGATTTCCTCAAACGCACGACGATGGTTCCAACGCACTCAGGCGGCGGCGGAGGTGGAGGCGGACAAAGCGCTTTCGGTTCAAGTTTTCGCCAAACACAAACGCAAGGCGGTGGCCATGCGAGCGCTAGCGCGCCTGCGCATAACACGCATCATCATCGCGAAACAGACGAAGCCTATCAAGCGACGACAAAAATATCCGTCGGCGAAACCGGCTGCTTAAAAGTCGCTCACATGTTACGTTTGCGCGCTTTCGGAGGCTTTGGAGGAGAGAACTCCGGCGGTGGAGGCGGAAACGTCCCGGTCACTTTCGTCATGGCTTCCATATTAAACATCGACGACGGCATGGGCTCTGACGACGACGAAGGAGAAGAACACTACGAAGAAGAAGAAGAAGAATGAGTCGTTAACGCACTAGTACGCGAGTATTCTTGAAAAATTAACTCTTCAAAAAACGGACGCAGACGCGACGGAACGATACATTCAAACAATAAACAAACAGAAGATAACAGAGAAACAAACACATAGAAATATATGCATAGAAATAGTGCTCGCGTTAGGATTTTAATCTATAGAGAGAGAGAGAGAGAGAGAGAGTGACACGTTCAGAACAATCGCGAGAGTTAAATATTCAAAGTCGTTATGAGCGCGCACGATAGTAGTACATTTGTAGTTATTTTTCTATCTATAAAGCGGCTAACAGAGTTCTCGAAGAAACAACTACCAATACGAACCATGGTAATTGCAATAGAACGCACGCCACGGCAAACATGAAACCTTTTCTTTCTTGTCTTTTACAATGATCTTTGATTTGCGTTTTCATATTCTGCTCTTCCATTTTTTCATACGTTTCGTTCAAAGCGTCGACTCTAGAAGTGCACCTTAAGGCGTCTCTGCTCGATACGAAGCTCGCTCTCCAAAATATCTTACCCAGAGATTCAATGAACGTCTTCCGAGTCGCGTTTAGACTTATGAATATGAAGAGGGAGAGAAATATACCGAGGAAGCTTCGGTGAAGGAACGTTTCGGTTTCGCAAGCGGCGAGTTTTGCTTCAAAGCGTAAAGGAGCTTCTCTTACGCCTTTACAAAGTAGAGCGTGCTCATTTTTTACCGCGAGACATGGAACGTTAATGCTCAACGAATCCATGAATATTTTTTCGTTTAAAAAATGATTCGATTCGTTATTTCGGAGAATAAGTATGTTCTCGATCGTTTCGGAAGTTTCCGCGAGGGCCCTTTTCGCGAGAGTTTCTTCGTTTTTATAATACAAAATAGTATCGTTATTTAACGCCACTTGCGTCGTCGTCGTCGTCGTCGTAGATGATGATGATGATGATGAAACGTTGATGAACTTTGTCATTAAAGCGTGCTCTGGTAAGCACGTATCGAACGCTTCTTTTTCTTTTGCAGTTACTAATCGAAACGAAGATTCGATTGAATCCGCTTTTGCGAGAAGTGCTTGAATAGCACTCGACGCGCTAACGGCGTGCGAACGGATCGAATTCGTCTTGGACGATAACAGCTGCTTCTTATTAAATTCCGCAGTTGTATTCGGAGAAATGTGGACATAATCTCGAGCGGAACTGTATGCGTTTCGTGCAATAAACGAAGACGCAGACTTAAAATCTTCATCCTCTCGCAAAAGCACGATATCATCCAAGAACGTACTCTTCGAACACTTCTTAGAATGCGCTTGAAGTATTGGATAATAAGCCGACCACATAACGGCTGCAACGAAAAGGACCATTCCAAGTTTCATAGCGGCTACGTGCACGGGATCACTGAAAAATTTTGCAATCATTTCGAGAGTGCTCAGTTTCTTCAAATCGCCCCCTTTTCTGTTTTTATTATTATACATATCGTTTCGTCCGTCCTCGATAGTATCTACGTCGTTTTTAATGTTATTGCTATCATAGTGTTGCTGAGACGGTTTCATTTCTATTGGATCGAGAACAAAAGCATTTGAATGCCAATGCTGCGATAATACTTGAATCGTTCTCACAATTCTATACGCGACGTCTGCGTGCACGACTGCCTTTTTTGCCTTTTTGAGATTTTCAAGCGCGTTTCGCAACGTCGCTCCTGGTGCCTTGAACCCAAGTGGGGCAAATATATTAAACTCGAAATCGTTATTGGATGTTTCATCGAGACTGGTGGAAAAAAACTCTTCATACCGCGACGTATTTCTGATTTGTTCAGCCGTCGCGGAAAAATTTGAAGCCGCGTAGTTTGTATTTTTCTCATCATCCAGGCGCTTTAAAATATCTGCAGTGTCGCGATCAAAAGCACGCTTTCGCGTTTGACTTAGCCGTAGTTGTGCCTCAATAAATGCATCTTCCTCTTTTTCGTTCTTATGATTGTCGAATTCACCTCCTTCTGTTTCGTTTCCAAGAAGTTTCGGAGGGTTATAGTCCTCAAACGCGGTTGCTTTTTCGAGCTGTTCGGCTATATTTTCAGTTGCCGAGACAAAAGTATCGTTTATTTTATCATTCAACTCTTTCGATGCTTTGGAAACTGCTCTTCTTGACTCTGTACTAAAATTGGAAACTAGCTCGTGAGCTTCTGATTCTACTTTTTCTCGCAGTCTCTTTGATTGTTCGCTTAAACCTTGCAGTCCTTCGGTTGGAAAATTAATATCGTCGAAGGAAAGCGCGTAATCGGGCGGGCTTTGAAAAACTCCGAAAGACCCGATGCTTCCCGGGCTTAACGTTTTCAAAACGTCCAGCATTTCAGAAATAGTCGATGAATACCATGCAAACCATGATGAAAGTGATGCACTGACGGTTTCATACTGCAGTTCGAGTATATCAATTTGCTCTGCGGCTGACTCGGCGGCTTCTCGATACATCGTATTAGCCATGTTAGATGTTTCCGAGATGAGAGCGGATGTTTCGTTCATCGAAGCCGATGCAGCCGAAGCAAAACTTTCCGCCATAGCGTTGATATCATCGAGGGATACATTTAAAGACGTGCTTATATTTCCAATCGAAACACTTTGAATATTTGGAATATGCAAAAGTTTAGCGTTTGAAAATACTCCAGTCTTGTTCGTTAAATACGCTCTGTCGTACTTTTGTCTCGCCTCTAAAAGAGTTAGCGCACTTTTAATTGATTCTTCGGCGGAAAACGAGTATCTATCTTTCACGTTTTCTAAATCCTGCGATATCTGGACCGTCGTTTCCTCTGCATTCGTATCGAGTTTCCTTTCAATCGTTTGTCCTAAGACGGCTTTATTATTATCGTCGTTACCGTCGACGAAGACGCATTGATTCTCACTCAATATCTCTTTCACTGTATCAGCATATAACGAAGAAGAAGAAGAAGAACTGGTACTAGTTGTCATATTATAGTCATCAAAAAATCGCTTCTGCGATCGCAACGCGTACGCTAAATCATCAACTTCGCTCTCGCACTTCGACCTCAAAGCATCCAAGATCTCAACCTTGCGCTCGTTTTCAGCCATGCCGATCTTCGCCAGCTCTTCTTCGCGCTTTAACTCGCTCTCGAGCGCTCGCGCGCACTTATCAATGGTCCTCTTCACGCACCTCTCGTGCTTCTGCCTTTGCTCTCGCGCGCTCGACGCTACTCTTTCCCATTTCCGTACCATTCGATCGAACTCCTTTTCGTCACCGTTTCGGTTTCGAGCGTTCTCGCTTTGACCGAACATGCCGCTCGAGATTTGTTCGCACGCCTGAAGCGAGCTCGTCCAAACGAGCACGATCGAGAGTATGGCCAAGTTCACTTTCGCTCTGCGAGAAGATCGCACGCGCTTTGATTCGTTCTCAGTGAACGCAGTCGTCGTCGTCATCTCTTTTTGGTCGTTTAAGTTCGGTCAAAATAAAAGATCTGTCTGTCTGTGGTGGCCATTTAAAATCAGCAAAAATACAAAACAAAGGGCAGTTTTTTTTTAATCATAAACCCTAAACCCTAAACCCTTTTTGTTCTTTATGTACAAAAAAAGCAGAGGAAGAAAAGTTGGTTACTTTTATAGGTCAAGAAGAAGTGTTAACACGAGCGCAGTCAAAGCCTCTGCGCATGTCTCCTTCGACGGAGAAAAACAATCCAAGAGTAGGCGTAGGCGTGATCGTCTATAGCATGAAAACGAGAAGAATACTCATCGGAAAGCGTAAGGGATCGCACGGGTCAGGGCAACTTGCTCTTCCCGGTGGGGCACTAGATTTTGGCGAGAAATCCATCGAATGCGCATTACGAGAACTCTCAGAGGAGACAGGAATACGTTTAAATGACGATGCCGAAAAGGCGCAAGAGCCGTACTTCTCCATGTGCGAGTCAATTATCGATGAAAATAATCATTGGGTGACGATTTTTCATTTATTCGTCGTCGAATACGAACTCGAAGCGAAAGTGATGGAACCCGAGAAATGTGAGTATTGGAAATGGACGTGTCCTTACGAGTTATATCGAGTGCAAGACGAAGGCGATCGCGCTCTGTTCTTACCGTTAGAAAAACTATTGAATAGCAAGGATTGGATCAGAAAATTGCTCGAATTCGAACAAGTACGCGAGGACATAGATATCGATCCCTATCACACACTATAATCGATTCGGCGCGTTGCCGAGGTTTGTAATATTAGACTGTTTAGAAGTCGCAGTAGCGAGAACTCCTTTTCTCTCGACTATGTTTGCCTCACATTTTCACCCATATAAAATCTCTCTCTCTCTCTCTCTCTTTAGTCGTACAGTTACAGTTCTTTTTCAATTCCATCGAAGAAAATTCCGCGCCTTATTCGTTACGCGACGACGCGACGCGCCTCTTTGCTGCTCTCTGTGGTTTTTTTAAGTCAGCTGTCATCAGCAGACGAGATATTTGAAATTTCACGCTTTTCTACATAAACACGGCACAAAGGGAGAAAAGAAACGAAAACGCGACGACGATAGAGAAAGACGGACGGACGGACGACGTTCTCTCTCTTTTTCTGTGTTATTGTTGTTGTTGTTGTTGGGTATTAATCTCATTGAATTAAAGAGAGAGAGAGAGAGAGAAACATAATTTTAATCATTTTCCATCAAGCGAAACGAACGTAACAATAACAATAATAATAACAATATAACATAAGATACAAAGAAACAAAGATAAAAGAAACATAGTACGTACAGTGTACAACTTGTACAACGTAGCATATATATATATATATATATATAATAAAGGAAAAGAATGCCAAAAGAGAAGAAAATCATCGGCACAGGCGTGAAACAAAAAGCACTCACTGCGGAGGAAAAAAAGAAAAAGGAAGAGAAAGAAAAGCGCGAGAAAGAGAACGAACGCAAAGAGCGCAAGGCGAAGGAAGCGCAAGACAGAAATTTCGGAGCGAAGAACAAAAATGTATCACAGAAAGTGCAACAGCAAATTCAGAACAACATGCGAGATGCGCCGGCTACGCAAGAGGCGAGGAGAGCGCAAGCGGAGGCGAGAGCGCGCGAGAAGAAGAAAACGCGAGAGGCCGAACTTGAAGCGAAACGAGAGCTCGATATTTTAATGGGCGTGATATCTGATGTTCGGAAGAAGAGAGATGATGATGCTGACATAGACGAAGACGAGTTTCGTGAGAAGACTTCGCTCGAGCGCGAGGAAGAAGAACTCGAGAAACAAAAGAAAATTGAAGAGAAGAGACAGTTGTTGCGAGATTTAGAGCGCAAGCAGTTAGAGATTCAGAGGCAAGAGTTATTAGCTGGTAAGGTTTTGCAACCTGGCGATGATGGGTACGATCCTTACGACGATTTCGGGGACGAAAATGCGATTAAGGAGTCCATGGACGATTTCGCGTTGTTAGAAGCTATGACAAGAGCGGTCGCCGGGAAACATAAAAAAAACGAAGTCAGAGACGTAGTCGGTAAAATCCTCAAAGGAACTATTCGAGAAGAAGAAGAAGAAGTAGATGATGATGCAGATGATGATGATAATGACGACGAAGGTAATGGTTATAATAACAACGATGATGCTTAGCTTTTCCATCGTACGCGAACTGGTCAATTATACAGTTGAACCGTGCTCGCTATAAATTCCGCGATATAGCTCCAACTAGAACAACTTTTGATGACGCATGGAACGGTGGCCTCGTCATGAGCAAGTTGTTGTTATCGATTATGTCATTATTATTATTACGTAGCATTATTTTTTTCTTCTACTGAAGCGCTGCTGTTGAGATTCTCCTTACTCCTGAGCTTCTTCTTACTCCTTTGACATCTTAATAAATATTTCGCGTTGCACAACGTCCCGCTCTCTTTCGTGAAATCCGAAACCTTCTGCACTTTCTTACAGTAATGACACCATCTCACATCTTCATTCATCATACCAGGCCGATCGCTCTTCAACGCGACCGTTTTTGCTACTCTATGAAACTTACATAAATAGCCTTGCGCAGTACATACTTCTTCGCAATCGACGGCTTGGCACTTCGTAAAGATTGACGATTTCGAATTACGTAATTGCGAAGACCTCTTTATCTTCGTATAATTCAATAAGCATTCGTGATATCTACGATGTGCTTCTTCTTCTTCTTCTTCTTCTTTTGTGATCAAATTATTATTATCATTATTATTATTATTATTATTATCATTATTATTATTATTATACTCATCATCGATAGCTCTGCATAGCAATATTAATCTTTCAACATCTTCTCCCCTAGAATCATCGTGATATTCTTCTTCTTCTTCGTGATCTTCTCCTCTCACGCTTGGGACGTGATAACGAAATTGTTCATCCTTCGAAGACGATGGCGAAGCAGTTCTCACGTTTGTTTTATTCATCGTCACGTGATTATTATTATTATGATCACGTTGGAAATCGTGGGCACTATCTTCCTCTTCTTCGCGTTCGTATTGTTCCCTGATCAACGCGATAGATCGAGCGCGATAGAGATCACCGTTCGAGAGTTTGACGTATCGCTTTGGCGTGCTTTTCTTCCTCATATTGTTTGTTTTATGTGATTATTATTATTGATTGATATGATTGATATGATCGATATGATTGGAATGATGTTTATAGGAGCAAAAGGTCACGCGGTAAAAAGAATTCTTTTCATGCTTAGGGTTTAGGGTTTAAACCCTAAACCCTGATGTCAGCCGTTTGCGTCGTTCATGCGTCGTGTCATTATATTTCCAAATTTTAAAGCACGCGCTAAAATCTCCCTATTTTCTCCGTTCTCTCCACAAACTCTTTCCTTCAAACGGTTCAAGTTTCTTCGGAGGCGTCTTCGTAGTTTGAATGAATCGCGCTAGGACGAACAACAACAACAACAACAACAACAACAGTAAACCTAATCATAGTATGGGTAATAGCGCATCGTCTTCTCCTTTACACGATCACTTGAATAAGAATCAAACTTCAGATGTAGATATAAACGACATTACAGTGGAACATCATCATAGTCATAATAATAATAATAATAATAATAAACAGGGATTACGCAACGCATCATCGTTCTCGGACATACTCACAAACATCCAATCGTCCTCAAACTACCCTATAATAAAAGCAACGTTCTTCGTGATCGCATGGGCAATCGCGTCATCTTCTTTGATCTTTTTAAACAAGTATTTAATGAGTTCTGCTGGATTTCATTACCCAATGATTTTGTGCTCGATGGGCGTTTTGGCGTCCTGGGCGATTTCAGTTTTGATGATCAAAACAGGCTTTGCAGAGTTCACGCAACGGCAAAAGATAACCGTGAGATGGTATTTGATTAACGTGATGCCAATTGGGCTCTTCGCAGCGATGAGTTTAGGATTTGGGAACTACGTATATTTATATTTGTCCGTGAGTTTTATTCAGATGTTGAAGGCGTGCGTTCCGGCGGTGACGTTGTTTGTGATGTTTATTGCCGGTTTAGAGAAACTTGATCAGAGAGTTTTGTTAGGGGTTGTAGTGTTGACTGTTGGAACGACGATGTCTGCGTATGGGGAGATAGATTTTAAATGGGTTGGTGTCGTGATGATGGTGACGAGCGAGTTTTGCGAAGCGATTAGGATGGCGGTTTTGCAATATTTATTAGGGAATTTAAGGTTTGAATTAGTTGAAGGATTATATTTGTTCGCTCCTGCGAGCTTGTTTTGTCTTTTGCTCGGCATTATGTGGCTCGAGTTTCCAACGTTTATGAGAGAGAATGGAATGCTGAAGATTTTAGAAAATCCGGCGCTTTATTTCACGGCTGCTATGCTCGGTTTTTGCGTGAATTATTTGACGCTTGGGGTGATTAAAAGTACTTCTGGTTTGACTTTTAAGGTTTTAGGGCAAGCGAAGAATACGATGGTCATTTTCCTTTCCGTATTATTGTTCGGCTCGACGGTCACAGGTTTACAAATCGTTGGATATTCAATTTCGATGATTGGTTTCTACATCTATCAAATCGGGAAGATGGCGCAAACGGCGAGAGAGAACGAGGAAAAATCTATGATGCACGAATTAGCCTCTCAAAAGTGATGAGATCTTGATGATAATTCATAATTTTTATAGTCTGAGCGGTTTATTATTTTTATATATGTTGTAGCAGAATGATTTTAGATAACAATTTTTAGTCTTAACCTCTGTTTGGAGCGCCTTGAGCACCTTGGCGCCTTTGCATTTCTGCTTGTTGCGCTTGTTGCTGTGCCAATATCAATTCGTAATTTTTATTCTCGGCGATGTTAGCTCCTTTTGTAATAACCTTATCGATTAAACCGTACTCAATCGCCGCTTCTGGCGTGAAATATTTCGTTCGCCCCATATCTTCGCGAATAGTTTCTTCCGATTTACCAGTGAACTGCCGCATGAAACCATAGTAATACCTTTCGCACACATCTACTTCATTGGCGCGAATTTGCACGTCCGCTGAAGTGTTGAACGTTCTGTTCAATCTCGGCGGCGCCGTTGCGATTTGCGCGTTTGGTAACGCCCATCTGCACCCCTTATCACCTGCAGCTAAAATAAGCGCCGCGTTTCCATACGTCTTGCCTACTGCAACTGTGTGAATCTTCGATTGAATATATCTCATAGTATCAATAATTGCATATGCTTCGTTATCGACGCCGACGATTACGTCTTTCCCATTTTTATCTTTTCCCATCGACCCGGCGCTGTGAATATACACATATGCCGGCTTATCTCCTTGCTCGTACCCCAAATACAGCAACTCTGCGACAACGAGCTCAGTAACTGCTGGGACCAAAGACATCCCAATGTAACAAATTCTCGCGTTCAACAATAGACTCGGTAAATCTGGAGGCGCCCCGGCCGGACCTCCTCCGGATCCAGATATGCCGCCAGCCATCATCGTCACCCCAGTCATATTCCCCGATTCCGGTGGATTCTGATCACTCGGGAACTGATCTCTGTACGACATGCGCGCCGAAATCGTTTCCCTATTCACCGAAGAAGTCATCTTCGTGTTTCTCGTTTGCTCTGGTGACAATCCCATCAAACGGATTTGAGACTCTGTTAATCCTCTTATGGATTCTTTACGATCCATGTCTGCTTGTTTCGCAGCTTGGGCTTTTTCCGGGGTCCATAACTCATCGTGTCCGAATCGTAATCCAGATTTAATCGTCGTCCTCGTTTTTGATCGATTGTAATGATTTTTGTTTCCTCTAGAAGATGTCGACGAAGACTTTGAAGGTTTCAATCTCTGCGTCGCTGTCAAATCCGAAATCGTTCTCGACGAAAACGACGTCGATGCGACTAAAGTACGCTCCATTTGATGCTATAAAACGATTGTAAAGTATTCTGTTTATTGGATTTATTGCTCGTTTTTTTTATTCGATCTTCGCGAAGTAGTTTTATTGAGTACGTTTGTTTTTCCAAAGCGCGTTCGTTTTGTAACGACTGCGTTTCGTTCCAAAACAGGAAAAATCCGTCGCGTTGCCAAACAGACAAAGTGATGACAGAGGCTTTCACCAAAAGCGATTCGAGCGAAGACGACGATAGTATATAGAAAACTTCGAACGATTAACGAAAAATATGATTATAATAAAAATGACTACATGCAACACTTCTTCTTTATCTTTCTTCTTGTTCTTCTTCTTCAAAAACCCTCTCTTACGCGCACTCTTAAAGTCGCTCTAGCTTTCGCTACTCTTACGCGTTTTTCTTCGAAGTCTTCTTTTCCTTATTTTTATAGCTCTTCACGTAAAAGTTACCGAACAATACTAACATGTTCGCCATGACGAACATTTGCGAATACGGCAAAATCTTCAAACACTTCGTGTATAACAAAACGTACACGGCGTGACAGAACACGACCGCGAATTGTAACAACTGCAATTGCGTGATATACCTCTTCCAAGGCACTGTATAGCCTAACAAGGCGAGACCGTAATACGAATACATCACGACGTGTATGAAAGAGTTACATAAAGCGCCGAAATACATATCCACGCAAGGCGCCTGCGCAATAGTCCAACACACCATCCACCACGCCCAGACCAACAACACGTGATGATACACGTGCAGAAAACTAACCTGTTTATCCTTCTTCCTTAAAATCATCCATACGGTATCGAGGAGCTCCAAGTACTTGTTATTATAATGTAACCATACTCCTAAGGCGACTCCGAACGCTCTTGAATCGTTCCATCTGCAACTCTCGCCCCATACCTTGAACTTATTTCTTCTCATTTCGCTCACGAATAAGTAGCACACGTATACGTTGAACAAAGTTTGATATAAATTATAGACCAACATCACCGCCTTCGGGTTCAGAGCTTCCCTCGTCCTCATCACTTTCGGTCCAATAAAGACCGTTAATAAGTACACAAACGACGCCGTGATTGGCCAAAACATCGATAATCCATCGATCCACTTCAATGCCGATATCTTTTCTCCCTTCTTATCAATCTTCGCCGAGTCAACGGTCTCTAAAACGTACGCATAGAGGCAATAGCTGTATATTCCGAACATTCCAATCGCAGTCACGAATCCGGAACTCGTCACATCTTTAATCATCTTCTTCTTCTTCTCTCTCTCTCTCTCTCTCTACACACACACACACACACACGCACTCACAAAACGAGAGCGATTATATCTAAAACTCGAAACGACTTCTACTATCAACGGTCTGACTAAAATTTGAACACTCAATTTTTTAACGCGGCGTTGCATGTTTTTTTCGACCGCGATTTCCTATTTTTCCTCCTTTTCGCTTTTCCCTAAAATTTGGATAAAGTTCACGTTTTATGATTTCGCTCTCTACACACATTCGTTCAAGAAATCGATTAAAGAGTTCATAAACAGAGCGAGGAATGACTTCTTTTTCTTCCTTGCATAATAACGAGCAGTTAATTGCGCGATGTTCATCGAGACTTTCTTCAGTGCTCGCGAAGGACAAAGACATAGGAACAAGAAGAAGGCGGATTGGAAGAACTACTTTACTGGTCGTGAAAAACGTGATGGAAACGACGCGAGAGACGACGACGACGACAGGGGATCAGATCGTAGCAGAGGAAGCGTGGAATGAGGATGATATAGATCGAATAGAGTTCGCGGTTGATGAGCAGTCGGAGATATTGAACAAGGGCGGGGCTGGACAGACGATGGCTGCGCCGGATTGGATGACACAATTGAACAGATTATGGGGCGGGAATTCGGAGATTCCGGTAGCGAACGCGAAGTTGGACGATATCACTGGATTGTTAGGTGGCGGGTTGTTCCAGCCTTTGTTTAAGTGGATGTTAGAGAGTGGACCTGTGTATTTGCTTCCTACTGGGCCCGTGACTTCGTACGTAGTCGTTTCGGATCCAAAGTGCGTGAAGCACGTTTTGTTCAATTACGGGAATAAGTATATTAAAGGGACGATTGCCGAAGCTGGGGAGTTTTTGTTCGGGAAAGGCGTTGCTTTACAAGAGCTCGAGCCTTGGAAGGTAAGAAGGAAAGCGGTTGCGCCGGCGTTGCATAGGGCGTACGTAGAAGCGATGGTCGATCGCACGTTTGGTCGATGCGCGAATAAAATGGTCGAGACGATGGAAAAGACAAACGGAGGGGAGAGGATTAACATCGAAAGTAAGTTTTCGCAAGCTGCTTTGGATATAATTGGGATTTCAGTGTTTAATTATGATTTCAACGCTCTCGAGAAAGCGGCGCCTGTGATTCAGGCCACGTATACGGCTTTGAAAGAAGTCGAGACGAGATCTATGGATTTGTTGCCGACGTGGAGATTACCGGAGGAGTTTTTGCGAGTCGTTTCACCGAGGCAAAAAGCGGCGCAAGACGCAGTCGTTATCATCAGAGAAGTGACCACGAGATTAGTCGAAGAATGCAAGAAAATGGTTGAAGAGGAGGAAAAAGTTGGCGGAGCCGAAGCTTGGGCAAGAGATTATCTCAACGAAAGCAATCCGTCGGTTTTAAGATATTTAATCGCGGCGAGAGAAGAAGTGTCATCGACGCAATTAAGAGATGATCTATTGTCACTCTTAGTTGCCGGACACGAAACGACTGCGAGCGTTTTAACGTGGGGAACTTATGAATTATTAAAACCAGAAAACGCCGAACAGTTGAGAATATTGAGACAAGAATTGGACGAAGTTTTAGGCACAAAGGCGTATCCAGACTTTAACGATTTAATGAAAATGCCATATTTGGAAAGATGTTTCCATGAAGCGATGCGTTTATACCCACAGCCGCCGGTATATACGCGCAGAGCAGTCGTCGAAGATGAGTTACCTTTAAACGGTTTAACGATTCCGAAAAACCAGGACATTTTAGTATCTATTTTCAACTTGCACAGAGACCCAAAGAACTGGGGCGAGAGCTCGTTAGAATTTGAACCCATGCGATTTGGACCATTAAATCGTGGGCAACCGACTGAGCTAAATACAGAGTATAGATACGTTCCATTCTCAGCCGGTCCGAGAAGATGTCCGGGCGATAAATTTGCCGTCTTGGAAGGCGTCGCTATTTGGGCAACAATGCTTAGACGTTTAGATTTAACTTTAGTTGAAGGGCACAAAGTTGAAATGACTTCTGGAGCAACGATCCATACTAGAAGCGGTCTTTTATGCGACGTGAAGTTGAGAGACATGAGAACAGTGAACGAAAAGGATAAAATGGATTGGGCGAACTTGCGCGCAACAAAAAGCTGCGACGAGAAGTATTGGCTGCCTGAATCCAAAACTACTGGAGCTAGATGTCCAGTGCCGCACTAGATATATTGTAATAATTAGAACGAACGAACGAGCAGCAGCTTTATATTTATAATTTATAATATTTAATTATTATCATTATTCGCGCAGTAATTCTTTGCCATTTACAACACTTAAAATTTCCCGCGCACTCTCGTTTTGTTCTACTATAATTTTTCTATAATTTTCTTGTTCTCCCTAAAAATGAGACACACACACGCCACACATCGCACTCACATCACCAATCTATATAACTTATATCATTAGTCGATATTTTCTTATTATTATTGCTTATTCTTCCTCTTCTTCTTCATCGTTACCACCGCCCGCGGCAGCCGCCTTTTGCGCGATGCGACGTCTCTTTACACGACCGGGTCTACCTCCGCCGAGCGGCGAGTTCAACGCAAAGTCAATGTGCTTTTGCGTCTCAACGCGAACCAAAAACGACGGCACGTTCACGATTTGCTTACCGACTCTGATGTGTCTTTGTTTGATCAAGATTCTTGCGTGGTGCACGGACTTTGCGAGACCGAGCTTGAAGACCAAAGTTTGAAGTCTTCTCTCTAAGAAATCTTCCGCTCTCAATTCCAACACGTAATCCAAGGACTCCTTATCGGCTTCCAACAAGCCATACGTTCGCATTCTCTTCAAGATGGCGTTCCCTTCGAAGATTCTCTTCGGATCTTCTTCGTTCAACGTTAATAAAACTCTCGCGGCGTTGCGCAATTTGTTCAACGCGAATTCAACTCTCCATAACTCTCTCTTGTTACGTAAGCCGAATTCTCCGACCGTTTTTAACTCGGCGTCGAGACGGACTTTTTCGAAAGGACGTCTCGGTTTCGAGAAGGTCTTAGAGTCTGTATGTTATTAATTCGTAAGAGGAAGAAGAGGAAAGTAATTAGTATTGTAAGTATAAAGATAGACATAAATAAACGAAAGTGTGTGTGTATGATGCTCTCACAAATCATCGTCATAATCATCATCATCATCATCGTAAGATGAAGATGATGAGGGCTTTCCAAAATCATCAAGCAGTACTCTCTAAACACAAACACAACCAAAGTCCTAAATGAATCAATAACAAACCAACAAACCAAAGAAAAGCGTGAACGAATTCACAACTGAGAAGTTTCCTTAACATTTCCTCAGCATCATGCTTCGCGTGATTTGTTACATAATCGATCATCAATACGCGTCCCATTTCGCGGCCCTTTTCCTCCCCTCCCCACACTGCTCGTAAAAATTACGCGCAAAACGCAAAATGAGAATCTCTTGAGAGTACACACTACGCGTGCGAATTACGCGCGCGCGCGAACGAATTCCGCGCAAACGATGCTATACGTGACGCGTGAAAGAGACGTACAGTTTCTGAAAACTTTCGCAGATGGCATTTTGTTTTAGGCCTTTTTATGAAGCAGTCGCGTTGCACTTGAAGCACAGAGCCAAAGAGGAAAATGGAAAATGGAACAAAAACGGCAAATCTCTACAATTAAGACCACGCGAGGAGTCAACGCAAAATATAAATATGACGACGACGACGATCCTGAGCGCACTCGATAGGTACGAACGAAGAATAAAGAAAATCACTTCTTCTCCTACTCGTACTCCTACTACTCCTACTATTACTCGTGATGATTATGAGTGGAACGTGAATCACGCGCGCGTGGAACGATGGTTATTAGAGCCAATTCTCGCAGATCTCGATTTAAAAGAAAAAAATGAATTTATTAATACTGTTAAGTTTTCAACCACTAAAGAAGAAGACGACGATGATGATGATGATGATGAAAAGACGAACGTTGAACGACGAATGTATGCGCACGGGATATCCGGCGAGTGCAGATTTGCGATAGAAAGCGAAGAAGAAAGAAGATATGAACGCGAGAAAATGGACGGAGAGGGATTAGTAATAATAAGTGGTGATAGTAAAAATAGCACCGAAGATCAACGATTGACCGCGGCAGTCGCGAGAGTGGAAAGATTTTCTGCAAGTAACACTATACGCATCACTGATGTTGTAGCCGAAATTACGAACGAGCAAACGAAAGAGTTTGCGAAAGTGTACGATCCGTATCTTCGCGAGGATGGTATGTTAATGTCATACGTTGACGTTGCGGCTGGAAAGAGAGTCGAAGTGTTCGCTTTTGATCGTTCGGATTCGTTTGGAACGTTTAGGAAATCAAGAGTTATTTTCTTTTCATCGTCGATTATGATGAATGAATGTGATGAGAATGATGATGATGTTAATCATAACGAGGATAATTTGAGCTCTAGTGCTCCTAATACTACTATTCAGTTCACGATTCGCAAAATTGAAGAAACGTTTAGAAACTGCGGGAATGAGGAAGAAGATGGCGGATACGGTCGAGATATGAGAATTGAACGCGCAACATTCGATTCGCGAACAAACACAGCCGTTTTTGAGTTTCTTCCACGCGGAATGGCGTTAGTTGGAGAAACGAAGATGTGGCGAAAAAATGAAAATACTGGTACGAGTAGTATTTCTTCTTCTCTGTCGGCAAAATCGACTGGGTCGGCGAAAAAAGAAGAAGTCGATAACACGGAATTCATTAGAAAAAAATTGCCATTCTTCGCAACATCGTTTGACGAATTTGGCGAACGAGCCGAACGTGAAGCGTATGCAAGCGCTCGGAAAACGCTAGAGGAGTTCTTCTCCGATATGCAACAACAACAACAACAACAACAACAACAGAAAAAGCAGTTTCGAAACGACGGAAAACAGCAAGAAAATAATAACAATAATAATAATAATAATATAACGAACGATAACAACGATGATAATGATTACGATGTGTTTGAGGATGATAAAGCGCAACAACAAGGAACAATCATCGACTGCGTTGCTTTACTAAACGAAGAAGAAAAGGAAAAGGAAAAGGAAGAAGAGAATGATTGCGACACCGCAACAGTATTAAAAAATACGCAAAACGAACGAAAAGCCGCAGTCGTCCTCGTCGCGAAAAAAGAAGAAATAGAAGAAGAAGAAGAAAAGAACGAAGAAATCGAATTGCTCAATGAAGAAACCTTAATGGAACTCAAAGTTTCTTCCGGAAAAATAACCGAAAATTATAACAAAACGATCGCGTTAATCGCCGTCGGCAAACACGAACGCGAGAATGTTTTACGAAAACGACTCGACGCGCAAACCAAAAATCTCAATCGCTGCAAACTCCTTTTCTCGAAACAACAAAAAGAAAACGAAACGAGCGCAGAGAGCGTAGTTATAGTTGTAGCCGAAACGCAGCAGCAACAACAACAACAACAACAACAACGACAACAAGACACGAGACAACTTGCGGATTTAGAACGCGCCGTGCGTAAATCATTCGTCTCCGTCGCAGCGACCGAACGCATAACCGACCGCATTCTTAAACGAGAAAGTAGATTAATTACTTAATTATCAAGGGCGTATTCAAACAGACGATAACATTTATGCGTACTCGGCTATTTTTTTCGCGCGCATAAGAACCCCAAATCTGCAAATGTTGCATTTTCCGCACTGCTCAAAAAAGCACAAACACTGACAAAGGCTACAAAATGCCACATCAGCCAGTCAGCACCCGCACAGCAAGGCTGCAAAAAAAAAAAAAAAACTCCACTTTTTTCCAGAAACTCGCCCTATACTAAAACACCACACACTAATTAATTACTCGAGAGAGAGCGTAAAAGCAAAAACCAAAAAGACCACCGGAAAAGAACGCGCGCGTCGTCATCATTCGATCGAGTGTTTATGCGTAGCACGCGTTAAGGTTGATCCGCGCGCAAAGTCGAAAAGAGAGGAATATTTTGAGCGGACGGCGGAAGGAATAAAAAAACGAAAAAAAAAAAACAGAATTTTTTATTTCTTTTTTTTTATTCGCTCCCGCATTCATTCATTATTCATCTTCATCTCTTTGCGTTTATTGGAACTGATTGCGTTGGAAACCGTTCTCTCTCTTACTCTCCGTCTTCGCGAGTACGCACGCAATAAATGGCCCGTTACTCACCGGAAAAGATTTTATGCAGAACTTCGTTATCACCGAGGCATAACAAACGTCAGACGTGGAATCAAACGACTGCGGATGATGGGAACGGTATCATCGGTGGCACAGGAGTCGAGCAACAGTCAGCGATAGTAACCGCGATGAACAAGAACAACAACGGTAAACAACAACAACAACAACAACCAGTATCGCCTAGACAGTACATGAACGAGCAACAGAAGCGCGCGCATAGAAGGAAAACGAGAGTGCGCGTGTTCGCCAGAGTGTTCGTAGTGTTAGTCTTCTTACACTTCTTCGGGAGAACGAGTTATCACTTTTTGTTCTTCGCGAAGATGGGGTATTTGAGGTACATAAAGTTACCTTTGAGGGAGCAACGGCCGATACCGTGTGGGGTGGATACGAAACCGCCGAGGGTCATGTTGGCGAATTTAGATATAATTAGGAAGCAGTGGGCGGATGCGCAGAAGAGTTTGGGGGAGATTATTGGCGATACGGTTACGATGACGAAGGCGAGGATACAAGAGAAAGTCGAGGAAGGTAGTGGTAAGATTATTAGGAGCCATCGTATTAGTAGTAGTAGTAGTAGTAGTAGTAATAGAGGGGAGAAGCATGGTCAGAAGGTGAAGAAGACGGATTCGATTACTGGAGGGAGGGGGATGTTTAAGAAGAAGAGGAGAAGTTTGCTTTCTTCTTCTTCTTCTCCTTACGAAGAAGAAGAAGTTGACGATGAGAATAGATTTATGGAAGGTTTTGGAATGAATCGATTCGAACAAATGACCTATCAATTGTCCTATGATGATAATGATACTGTCGACGATAACGAATTATTATCGACACCGCCGAAACCAAAGCTTATACAGCAGCAGCAGAATCGATTAGTTAAAAGTAGCGGTGATTTAAGAAACGAAGATGAAGATGACGCGAGTACGTCGACTTTTTTGGAGCTTGGAACGGAAAACTATCCAGTAGAAGTTCTCGGCGGCTCTACTAAAAAGACGAATGCAGCAGCACGATCTTCTTTTTCTTCTTCTTCTAGATCGAAAATGTCTTATTCTCGAAACTCGCCGCGTCGAACGGGTAGATTCGATGAGTCGAACTTAGCTCGATTTTTTGGCCTGAATAAACGGAAAGGAGAAGAGGACGTTGAACTCGAAGTCGATCCATCATCGGCGTCACCTTATCCGTCTTCCTGGCAAGCATCAGGCCCCAGCATGGAGACCATTGAAGCGGCTTCAAAACGTGCCACGGAGCGTCTCTTGAAAGATCCTCAATCGGATCCACCGGCATTCGGAGAAGAAGGAGATTTTCAAGTCGTAGAAGAAGAGCCTATGAATAATACAGAAGAGAACGAAGAGGATGAATCTATGATGATAGAAAAAAAACAACAAGATGCTGAAGAAGAAGATGAATTTTCGTATGACGATCCACAATCACAGCTCGAAGCCGCGCAGCGCAAAGCGAGCCTTTTAGAAGAAGTTGCCCTCGAAGCGAAAAAGCGAGTGAACGAAGTTAAAGAAAAAAACAAGCGACGCGGCGCTGGCTTTGGCATCTTAGTCATCTGTGACGGACATACCGCTGATATATGCGCTGCATCTGTAGCAAACAAGCGCGCGTATGCAAAAAAGCATGAATATGATTTAATTTTTGTCACGGAAACTTTGGATACTACGAGACCGATGGCATGGAGTAAAATCTTAGCCGTGCAAAGATATCTGCCGCGATATAAATGGTTATTATTTTTGGACATTGATACACTAATAATGAATCCAGATATTCGTTTAGAAGACATCGCGGACGAGCAGTACGATCAAGTTCTCGGTGCAGATCATAACGGAATTAACTCTGGCGTCTGGTTCGTGAAGAATACGCGATGGACGCGATGGTTTTTGACTGAGTTATGGGCCCAAGAAGATTTAGTTCGCGGTTCGTTCGTGTTTCACTACGAGCAACGTGCGTTTCATCACTTGTTCCAAACCGATATATGGGCGCATACGATTGGTACGCGTAAAAAACCATACGATGGTGCCGAGGACGTGCGGAAACGCTCTAAAGTTGTCAACCAATGCGTTTTTAATAGTTTATTGCCCTGGTACGTCCATGGTGATTTTGTTGTACATTTTGCGGGTATGAAGGGCGTTGCGCAGTGCTATTTGTTTTGGCAATATTACGAGAAAGCAAAGAAACATTTGCCACCGGTGGAACCTCACGAAATTGTTGGCGCGAGATTAACGGAAGAGATGCTCGAAGGCGGTCCTCGCTACGAGGTTAAACGATGTCTTTCGTTTCCAACGCTATTTTGGTAGAAATATTCTAAATATACTGTAGTTTATTATTATATCAAAGTACTACTAGCTAGCTTTATTATTATCTATTATTAGTAAAAATCTCGTCGCCGACCTCGATGTGAGTAAGTGCTCCAGTCAAAACATCAAACGAAACGCCAAATTTATTCGAACATTTTCGCATTACAATCTCCCACGTTTTTTCGTCCCGCATACCAGTCGTTTGATCTATGGCAATGGATTCGCAACGATGACAAAATTTGCCATTCCCTAACGATATCTCACCACGAATCTTGAGCCCTTTTTCGCATTCTCCACCTTCTTTTGCAGATTTTTTTTCCTCCTTGCCGTCAACGACCCAATCTTTTTCGAGTTCAAACATTGTCGTCGGCAATTTATCTTCACGAACGACAATATTCGCGCGGAAGCGAGAAACATCGCACCCAAGATTCTGCGCAGATTGTTCAGATACGACCAAAACAGGTGAAGTGTTTGAAAACGTTTGTTTAGTCTTGTCCTCTAGAACAGCGAGACAACAGTCCGTGTTTAAAACCCTCGAAAACCAAGCGTGTACTTTGGCATCTCTAACAAGTCTCGCATCTCTCCTATGACCGCGCACTGAAACAGATAATATATTAGAAGTTTCTTCTTCGTCCATGTCGTTGGTATTATTATCGTTTAAATCTATGCGCAAAATATCATCAGCTTCTCCATTTTTTTTGTTCCTTCTGTCTGCGTTATTTTTGAGCACAAGATATGTGAATGCGAATTCTTCGCCATTCTCCAAATCAACCTTTTCTACTGAGGGGCAAATATGAACGAGCTGTGGGTACGTCTTCTGCGTCAACGGCGCACCAGTCTGTTTCTCAATAAGTACGTACTTGCGATCAAAGAGTAATCCCGATGGCAAAATGTACCACTTTTTGACGCTAAAAGGTGCACACGATTTGATTGGGAACACGTTTATTTCAGAAATCTTCACGACGTTTTTCGTCGTCGTCGTCGCATTATACTTCAGATTATTTCGTCTGTCGTCTTCTGCGTGTGCACTATTCTCTTTAGAAGAAACGAGAAATTCACGTTCAATAGCTCTAATAATGCGCATCGCATGCTCGACTTCGCTTGCATATCCAAACGACGCTCTCACACATCCTAACGGTTCACCGTCGCTATCATCTACACTCATATCGTCTCCACATACTTTCCCTTGAGTTTCGTATAGTTTTTTTACTCTGTCTTTTATTTTATTCTTTTGAATGCTTTCGCAGGCTCCGGGATTACAGCAGCACCCTGTTCTTACAATTATATTTTCAGACGCCAGAACGCGTTCAACTTTGGCGTACCCAACATGCGAACCGTCATCGTTGAGAACGTTAAATGCTACCGTGGACAATGAAATTATTTTTCTCCCGTCATAGGTTAAGTTTTCATATCGATTATCGTAATCAGCTTTAGACATTAAATGCTCTGCGAGGTGTCTCCATTGCGATCCATAAACCTCGACTATGTGTTTTCCATTCGCATGCCGCAAATTCCAAAGACCGCTCGCTAGAACCTCTCCAACGTATCCCGACTTTTTTCGTATTGCTTCTGCTCCACCGATTGAGTTATACCATTCAAAACACTTTGGAAGCATGGCTATTTGTTGAAACGGAAGTGTGCCGCATTCTAGACCCGCAGCGCCTTCTTTTGCGACAAAGAAATCTGTCTCTGCGTCAATCGCGTTTGCAGTTCCTCCTCCGAAATACTTTTCATTCATACGACGTTCGAGCAAACGCATTGCACGATTTGAAACGAGTAAAAATCCAACGCCCGTGGGATACCCAAAAATCTTATACGCCGAAGCGACGATAAAATCTGGCCTATGTTCTTTAGGAACATCTTTAAGCGAAACTGGATTAGACGAGGCAGATTTTGAAGCGTCCAAGAGCGTAAAACACTCGAAAGTCTTATTAATCTCTCGAACTTTTTCTCTCATTTTGTGTTCACAAACGCCTTGACCATGGAAATTCGACTCGTCGTTATAAGCAAACAAATGAGGCGCTTTTCTTTGTGTTGTTGTTGTTGTTGTTCTTGATACACCGTCTACTCGCGCCGCATCGTTACCGCTACTACTACGACGAGCGTACCAACTTATCTTTTTCTTAATCAACGCACCGTTTCGATCGTCCAAACATTTCTCCTTTTCATTCTTCTTCCCCTGAAACACTATCTCGGACACAAACCGTTCGCTATCGACGACGAAACAACTCGCGCCTTCGCTTCTCGCCAAATTCCTCAATCCCAAAACGCTCGTATGGTTATCGCTTAAATAACTCATCGCCGCCCCTCGCTCGTTAAACGGGAAATAATCACCCACGACTTTAATCGCACCAGTCGCCCCACTCGTGAAGACTATTTCGTATTCCCCGAATTCGCTTCCGAAATGTTTCAGCACTTTCAGTCTCGCCTCTCGCACTGCGGCCGTTTCCGCCTTCGCGGTGTGCGGGTTCCCAAGCATTCTTAACATCACATTAGCAGAAGTCGCAGCAGAAAAAGAAGAAAACGAGTCGTACAACTTCTTCGACAGAGGTGGATGTCCGTTGTAATCACAATACGCGGTCTTCCTTTCGTTGAGCCACTCGAACTCCGCTCTTTCGATCCGTAAAAGTCGTCCATTTTTCGTTTCCTCTTCTTCCTCTTCTTCTTCTTCTACGAGCACACGCGAGCGATTACTGGCGCAATACTTAAAGCACTCGAACTCGTCGTTCATTCTCTCTCGATCTC
>Ga0115001_10000885_pt1 | contig 22821 bp, 18 predicted proteins | sample ArcticOcean_MG_C_12_FD_89869 | JGI IMG/M metagenome (GOLD analysis project Ga0115001, IMG submission 89869) | Marine microbial communities from western Arctic Ocean - ArcticOcean_MG_CB8_130 | ecosystem: Environmental > Aquatic > Marine > Oceanic | place: Arctic Ocean: Canada Basin | collected... | reverse complement strand
GTGACCTACGTGACCTACTAAATTTCTGTTGTGTGTATAAAACATTTGAACGGACCCGTCGTCGTTTTCATGAAGAATTTCGGACGTCACGACTTGTAGAAATATTAAAATTGAATATCGCATCGTAATTAAATAATTTACAGTATTTATATATGTTTTTATTATATTATATGTTCAAATTGTTATTTATTGTAACAATTCCATTTACACTATCACTTGATTTGACACAAGAAAAAAATGGAGATGTACATATGTTCAAATTGGGAAATGCTAATGCGGCTGACAAATTTATAGTGAACGGTAATGAATTGGTCACTGGGTACTTAGAAAGTACCGATAGTGATGATAAGAGGGCTCTACGAATACTTGCAATGAGTTTGGGTTATGATTTTACGGCATTAGCGAACGGTGTCACCGCTTGTAAAAACAATGACGCCAGTACGTGCCTAAAATTATGTTCTTCTGGTGTGAATGCGGCATCGTGCTACTGTGGAGAGAGTGCAACGGTGTGTAGCGCAGGGCAAACCTGTACCATATCGAGTAGTTCTTGCAGTTAGAATTGGAGTTTATGATTTTGAAACGTTGTTACAGTAGCTACGGTCGTGTAAAAGCCTGCTCTCCGCAAATTGGCTGAAGCTATAAAGTTAACATTTCTTGATTTATCAATATGTACTACTTTTTATAAGTATAAATATATGTTTTGTCAAATAAGTTATGACAGTGTTCAAAAGTATATTATTAATAATTTCCCATTGTGCCGTGCAAAGCTCCATGCTTCGCCAACCTGCGCCGATCTCATATTTAGTTGATTATAAGAATAAAGGGAACGTACACTTGTTTCAACATGGGCGTCGTTTGGATGGCGATTCGGTCATAAATGAGTTTGTAGTGAATGGTAATGAAAAAGTGACAGGCATTCATCAAGCCACTGACAGCGATGCTAAGCGAGGGTTGCAGATTTTATGTAATATGTTGGGTGAAGACTACACACTATTAATGGCGAGGGTCGATGCCAGTATCCCCGGAGATGTGCCCGGCATGTGCGCATCCGGTATCAATTCTGCAACATGTTACTGTGGAACTGCTACATGTACTAATGTGGGTACGGGATTGAATTGTGTTATCGCCTCGAGTACTTGCAGCTTTCCAACTTGTCCGAACACTGCTGGTAGTACGGTAAACAGTGTTGATTGTGCCTGTGGTTCTACCACTTGTACAAGCAGTTCGGGTAGATATTGCACTTCTTCGGACAATTCTTGTAGCGCAAATCCAATTTGTGCGAACACTGCTGGTAATACGGTAAACAGTGTTGATTGCGACTGTGGTTCTACCACTTGTACAAGCAGTTCGGGTAGATATTGCACTTCTTCGGACAATTCTTGTAGCGCAAATCCATTTTGTGCGAACACTGCTGGTAATACGGTAAACAGTGCTGATTGCGACTGTGGTTCTACCACTTGTACAAGCAGTTCAGGAAGATATTGCACTTCTTCGGACAATTCTTGTAGTGCAAATCCAATTTGTGCGCACGATGAGGACGGTACGGTAAACAGTGCTGATTGCGACTGTGGTTCTACCACTTGTACAAGTAGTTCGGGAAGATATTGCACTTCTTCTACAAATTCTTGTAGTGCGGATCCTCCCGCTGCCGACCAACTTTATGCCAAATTATTTGACGACACTTCAGCCACCTATTATTACGAAATAGTTGTACAGATCAAACGTGTAGGTGCCACCAGCAACTGTATTGCCGACAACGGTAATGGGGGTACAGGTACAAGTTGTGAAGGAAATCAGTGGGCAGTAAACTCATGTTGTAGTAGTACTAATGATTGTGACACTGCCAGACCATGCACGGATACGGACAGGCCATTAAATTGGTATAAACTCGGTGTAAATAGTGGCACTACTGCTTATAGACGTGCGGATGGGGAAAGTAGTACAGATAATTGGTATAATTTTGAACTCGTTCGTAGTGAAAAATACGCTGTAATAGCTAAAGATTCGTACGGTGATGGCTGGGCCAACTACCAATTGCAAATATCGACGTCGACTGCGGAAAGTGGCAATATTATCAGTATAACCGTCGAAAACACCGCAGATGGGTGGATGGGTTCAGGATTTGGTGGTACGGCTGGATATTTAGTGTACAGTAGTGGTTGGAAATTCGCTCATGTTGGGTGTGGTGTTTTTGCTACCGCCAATGACGTAACAGATGCCGACAGTAAATATACCCCAAGTGTCCTCGACGGTGAATCAACTTCTACCGAAAACGAATTCGCATTTACATGTGCAACTGATTACACGGCGTCAGGCGTTGCCGTCTGCACTAACGGTGCTAATCGTGACTGTGGAAATTCGGGGACAAGAGATGATACATGTATTAACAGTGGAGCGTCTTGGAACTCACCAACCTGTGTTGCAGATTAAAAAATGCTAGGCCCATGGGGCTTATTAGTAGAATTGGAGTTTATGATTTTTAAACGTTGTTACAGTGGCTACGGTCGCGTAAAAGCCTACTCTCCGCAAATTGGCTGAAGCTATAACGTTAACATTTCTTGATTTATCAATATGTACTACATATTCTTTTCCATTTTCGTCGATATAATCCTTTAATTTGCACTGTAGTTTGTTTGCGAATGGCGGTTCAAATTGCAAAGCAAATAATTGTATTATTTTTTGAACAGGAGTTTGAGATTCCTTTAAAATACGAATAGAAAATTTTTCCATTACACAGGTAACAAATCGACAAAATCCTAAATAGTGTAAAATAGTGTACATTATAAATTGAAATCCTTATCATATTTGTACACATTATCTAAAATCGAATCTTCTATATCAATGTTAGAAAGATGTTTCCTACATTCCTCGCATCCCATTATCGCGTTCATGGAAGGTGTTAAAGGGTGATTGATGTTAACAGATGATATGGATGATTTCTCTGAAATTTTTGTTTCCAGAACATAATAATGGCAATGTATTGTGGCAAAAATGGTGGCACAAGCAGCGAATATTATAGGTGTATACCTCAATTTATGTGGAAACCGTGATTCGCAGCGAATGACCCATAATATAAACGCTTGTAGTAGAACGTAAAGTGCTTGGCAAGCTACTGATTTTTTCAGGTAGATTGTCGCGTGACACTGGGTAACCGAAAGCTTCAAATATTGTCGACGTTTGTACTGCATTGCGACACTGAACAGAACCAAAAAGGTGTACAAATTAATGCCGTTTAATAATACAACCATGAAAACCCATTGCGAGTATCTCTGTGGCATTTTTCGTATGCAAACACTCATGACTATCATATAAAAGAGATTGGTCCAATTTACCGAGATCATACACCCCCATACCATTAAAACATGAAGAAACGACTCCAAATAGTATGCGACATCCATAATTGTAGAGAGTTTGAGCTTGCCAAAGTCACGATGTTCAGCAACTGTAAAATGTAGGAAAGAACTGAACGCAAACAGTAATGTCCATATCGCGTCTTGTTTGAACGAAATGTTTTGGAATGAAAGGAGGCATGCTAAGAAAAACGTAACATGACAGCAAACAGCTGTTTGGATCCAAACAGCCTGTTTGTTGAACATTTCCTTGAAAATATAAAATGCATTTATAGTCTTTCTCCCATAATTTGAAATCCTAAGAATATATTACTCATATTATTATTTTATACATGTTTGTTAAGTATAAACCATCACACAATGTCATCTAGCGAATCAAATGTCGTCACTGTTTTCCAGGATCACATTGAAACATGTGAAATATTAAATAATTTCAAGGAATTTTGGCATAATAAATGGAAAGGAATCACGCAGAAATGTTTGAATGTTGCTCGACACGAATTTGTAATGCGTAAATCCTTCGAGATGTTTGCATCTAAGCGTGTTATGCATGCGTTCACAAATAAACCATGCGATTTCGATCATCTTTTTGTGGAAAACCATGAACGAGCAATATTAAAAGGATTGTGTTTGCACGTTGGATTGGATTACAATGAGTTTATTTTTTTAGGTTTGAATTTTCACAAGAATAGATGTAAAAAACATTGCCGTACCAAGCTTTAAAACAGTAAATATGAGCCTACGTAATAATTAAAGATGTTCATCCCAATTATCTTCTATATCTTCACCGTCTAATGGTAACACTATCAAATCGTCGTTTTCGTTTACAAAATCATTGTATTTCTCTGTCAATTGTTGAATGGTCGGTGTTTGGCCAGAAAGCATCGCGAAAAATGAGTAAATAAACAATCCACAGAGAAGAAACGGTAATGAAAAAATAGTGAAAATGGATTTAATTTCTCTACTAACAACTGTCATAATACTTATTATTATGACAATCAAAAGATAAAAATGTTCGGCGGTAATTAGCTTAAGATCAAAACAAATGTGTATCACAATCGCAATGATAAACAACAGGCTCTCCATACATTTGTATATCAACGGGTTTTGCTCGTACAACCGCAAAACAAACATTAAAACAACGGGTACAAATGTCATAAACGGCAAATTGATAGGTAGGGATGCATACAAATAATTGACAAGTATCCAGAAACAGACACATGTTAAATGCACGTGGGGGATCCAGACGTTGCTTCCATTTGCTATTATTTTACATGACATAATCATTACAGCAAATGTAGTGAATGTGATAAAGATTCCCGCTACCAAAAATATAGCAAGGGTATTGGCAAGTTCCAAGGTATCGATTAAAAACAAAGTACACAGACATAGATGGACACTGGCCCAGGAAATAGTACTCCATCGGTCATCTTCATCCCCTACTTGTTGTTGCACTATGGTCTGTAATTGGAATAACGATACAATTATAACAGAGAGCATCGAAAATAAAAGACTGGTCAAAGGTAATATTCGTATTGGCGAGTCGTAAAACACACCCAATAATAACCAGGAATAGTTGAACATGACATACAACACCAAAACAAACCGATCAAAAAGCATTTATTTTATATTCAAACAACTTATATACTTTGATCACTTTTTTTTTCTAGTTTTTTTTTTTTTTTACAGCAGCAAAATAGACATTGGCAAATACTAACAAAACAGCAAAAACAATCCTTAATTTTACAAACAATCCATAAAAGGAAAAGGAAAAATAGAATAAATATACCAATCAGGACATATTGAAGAGAATCGGGCAAGTCTGAAAATGAAGGTAATAACGAAACTACAGGATCAATCATATTTGTATGATCTACATATTATTATATACTGTTTTTCTTGTTTTGTTCCCATTTCGTTTTGATATCAATGCATTTTGCAATGCAATTGTCCCGCTTTGAGCTTGTATGTATTTCTCCCGAACTTTTATATGTCCACCAAAACTGATAGCCATGACAAACAACCTTGCATTCTCTAATTAACTCTTTGTTTGGTTCGGCCATTTGCTGGATATTTTACTGACCTTAGGCAGTCAAAAAAAAATATATTTGTTACATATTTATTTTTTACGCTTTCTAGACTTTACTATTTTTTTACTATACCATTCCAACGTCCCGTTTTCGGTCATTTCGCACCACATTTGGAATATACAAACATCGCCAACAGCGATTTTATTGCCACAAACATTTATGGTGGCATCCCAGGCCCATTCCCCTGCTTTCTGGTGGATTTGCTGGATGATAGCCAAAAATGTCGATTGTGTTGACATATCAACGGTAGCGACATTTCCATTCAAGACAGTGACAGTTAAAGCTGGGGATTTGACTAAAAACGAATCATGCATTTTTACTGTTAAGTCATCTGAAATGACATCAATATCCCATGGCCTTTTGATTAGAAGTGGGTCACCGCCGAATGTTTTCAAAATTATACCTGCACCAAACAATGCACGGAAACCAAAATGCCCAGAGTCCTCAGTTTCTGAAAATGACCATCTGATTGAAATATCGACCTTGCCGTTTTTGCAAGGAGAGACTTTGCCAGTCATCTCTTGCAAGTTTTCGTCATAAATATTAATGAAATCTTTCTTTCTTCCACGGCGACTGAAACACGGGGCTTCTACCATAATTGTATCGACAGGTTTGCCACAGTTTACCCAGAATTTGTCGAAAGTGGCATAACGTTGCGTGCAAGGCAATTGTTTGTGATCGAATACCAACATTGCGGCGGCTTTCAGCTGATCGTGGATTTGGCTATTTCCTGGAAGTTGTACGGTGATCGAGTTTATACAGTTTGGACCAAATTTGTTGATTGACGATGAAAGTATAGTGCCCGATACAATGCTTGACCATTTTTCTTGTAATGCGTTCACAAAATAAATCGTATTACCGAAATTTTCGATTCCCGTTGGAGGACCATTCGATTCCATACCTTTTGTATTTAACCATCTCATAGGCGAATTCAAATCTTGAAAAAGTTGTTTTTTTAGATTATCCATTTAGAAAAAAAGGTTTATGTTGGTTTCTAATATACATATATAAAAAAAAAATATGACTAATATATCCACAAAAAAATAATAATTTACACATATTTTTTTTTTATATATGGATGATACAAGACTAGAACAACCAAATCATATCCAAAATATGTTGACAACACCTCGAAATTTTCATTCATTGAAAGATCAAGGCCTTGCCAATGCTCATGAACAGGGATCTCAGGCATGGTTGGACGGAAGAAAGGGGCGAATCACGGGTTCGAAGCCATCCACTTTATTCTTTAATTTCAAAGAAGAAAAAGATTGGGATATTATCTTAGAGCAGTGGTTCGGTGACAAGAAAGAAGATTTCGATGAAATTGCATTGGCAAGAATGGCGCATGGCTCTCATTTTGAGGACGTTAGTGTCAAGGTCATTCTTGACAGTATTCCTTTCTCGCACTTTTATGAATGTCCTCAAATTGATATAAATGAAAATTATTCGGCCAGTGCTGACGGGTTAATCAAAGTCTTTGACCCCAACAAGCCAACGAATTGGCGAGCCAACGTCGAAATCAAGTGCCCTGCGGGCGGGATCGGGAATTCTCACGAAGAAATGAAAGCGATTTTAATAAAGAAGTGGAAATTGCCAGCTTCATATTACATGGTCCAAATAATGCTCGAATGTTGTGCGCAGAATGCCAAGGAAACCTTGTTTGTTTGTACCGTACCCACGCTGACTCGTTTTTGGAAGATCAAATTTGATCAAGAGTACTTCAACCTCTGTATTGAGGTTTTGGAAAATTTCCGTTTGAAAAATGTTGGTTTTGAAGTAATGTTAAGCAAAATTAATAAACTCAAAAGTGCCAGTTTTCGCATCAGCAAGTCGGCTGTTTTATTCCAGGACGTTGAAACAGTTTTCGACGAATTAAAAGATGAATGTGTTGTAAAAAAAATTAAAAAGTATTGTAATTTATAAGTGTAAAATATTAATTAAACATAACAAAATTATGTAGTATTTAACTAAACATAACCCTACAAAATGCAAAATATACAATCAGATTACCGTGCAAAAATTCTTAAATATAAATCGCTGGAGCGAAAATATAAACACATAAAACCGACAGAAAATATCAAAATCTACGAACACCAATTTTTTCACAAACACCGACATTTTTCACATGCCGAAGCTAAAGGGAAAAAAGGGACTAAAGGGAAAAAAGGGAAAAACGAAGAAGGCAAAGGAAAACAAACGAGTTCCTCGGAAGAAGAAGGCGAAGAAGGCGAAGAAGGCGAGGAAGGATATATGTCGGGCAAGGAACGGCCCGAGGAAAAAAAACAAGAAACTTTTGCGGATCAAATTAAGAAAACGGTATCTTCCGATAATAAGGACATAGAAAAGATGTACGAAGCAATCGACGATATTTCTAAAGTAGCGGGGGATTTACCGGAGCAGATGGGGGCTTTTAATGATTTAGCCCTACAAATCGTTGGCAGGAAGGAAATAGAAGAAGATACGGCTACAAAGTGTGATAGCATGCTATATTTAGGTGACAGTCGAAATAAGAAGCAAAACGTTTTTTTAAAGTATCTTAGGACACCCGGAGCAAAAGAAGAGCTAAAAGGAAACATTGATAAGATTGATAAGATTGAACAATCGTGGATAGAGTATGCTACTTCCATTGGTTATAGCGTTGCAGAAGCGATTACTTCATTTATGGGTAACATATATTCCCTGTTAAAAACATGTACAAAGACATGGACATGTTTAACATTGAGCATAATAGCGACGACAGTTATTGTTCGCGTATTATACGCATTTTATCACGGTACACCTATTGACGAAGAAGTTATAAATTTGTTCAACTTGTTGAGAATGTATTGTGGACTAGCACTACGTGGGTTAGAGAACGCTTATGAATCGTATTTAAAAATTCTTACAGGCGGGCAAACAAAATTTCTTTTTCCCAGCAAAAATTTATTTGCTTACGCTCATAGAGAAGCAAAAAAAACAATAGACCTGAAATATGGCCTTAAAGTTGCCGCCACCGCTGCTGTGAGAGGACGAGAGTACGGAGCAGGGTGTACTGTCATCGCTGCTGGTGGTGCAAGCCAAGTTACTGCAGCAACCTCAGTTACCGGTCCATGGGCTTTTTTATTCGGGGCAGCCTCAGCTGCAATTACCATGATTGCATGTTATTCCGGTGGTACAATGCTGGGTGCAAGCCAAGCGGTCGCCCAGAACGCACCCGAATACACTCTAGAACTACAACTAAATGATGTCTATTGGTATGGATGGGAAGCATGGGCCGTAAACGCCGTTGTGGCGTTTACGACGTACTCCATTACACAACGGCTTTTTTACAAGATATTTGGAAAAGCTACTGGAGATCGGTACCTTGGTACTTTGTCCAAGAATTTCAATTTCGTGACTAACCTTGCACGGGAAGCGACACAAACAAGACTCACCGTGCTTAGAAATGCTCTCAAATTTGCAAAGAAGTTTAACAGTACAATATCAGAGGATATGAATGACCCGGATCCAGAGAACCAGGAACAGAAAAGACAGGAACAGAAAAGACTCATCAATGAAGAACTGAGAACACTCATCAAAAAAGATATAAAATCTCAACAAAGTGCTAAAGCTAATAATTTTGTATATGCGGAAAATATCGACCGTACGAATAAAATTGCTACTTTGGCTTTGTTTAAAAAAACAGTAGACAATAATAAACAATTACCAAAAGGTAAAAAGCAAATGGAAGAATATTTAAAAGAGCGTGAAACCGAGGGAATGGATTTATTTGAGGGGCCAACAGCAGACGCCGTGGTTTCTACCACGGTGGAAACCAAGGTGGAAACCAAGGGGGAAACCAAGGGGGAAACCAAGGTGGAAACCAAGGGGGAAACCAAGGGGGAAACCAAGGGGGAAACGGACGCGGTGGACGCTGCAACGGTACCAACGGGACCCATGTTTAAACAGTTTATAACAGAACATTTTTTGCCCACTGCTCATAATTTCTGACATTTTCTGCCCACTGCTCATAATTTCTGCTCCCATACGGAAAACCTTGGAGAATGCAGTGGTGTTGACACACAATATCCGTCAGGCCGATTTGACATCCCGACTACCGAGACGAATCCGAACGGAGAAAATCCAACGGATTCATTGTGGTACAAAGCGGTCTATTTCAAATATGGGTATAGTCAAAATAGCAACATGACCCGCAGTCCGACTTATTTTGTAAAATTTGACAAAAGCCAAAAAAAATGGAAGTGCACATGTCCTGATTTTATCACAAGACGAGAGCAACTCTACACATGTTGTAAACATATACAAGGGTGTATTGATTTACGAGCCGGTTCCAACCGTTTTAATGATGATAGATATCTTACTCTGTTGGGGAACCATCTCATTCGGGTCACCGAAGAACAATACAATAATATGATGGCCGAATAATTGTAGGTATAAATATAGCAAACTCCAATTAAATGAGTAAACTTTCTCGAGCTGTAAAACGCCGGGACATATCCGCGGATATGCTAAAAAAGATTGAGCAAAATATTGAATCAGTCCCTTTCACATTTCACGACAAAATGTCCAAAATATTGGCAGATATTCCTATTGACAATTTGCACAAAAATCACGAATTTGAAACTGTGGCTATCATTGCCAGATGTGCCTCTTTATCTGGAATATGGCCAGGAGAATTGAAAACCGTCGTAGAACACCAACAAATGCAGTGTGAGGTAGATGAGCATTTTAAAAATCGTTGGAAAATAATAAAGGAAAATCCATCTGCAACCATTGTTGATTACTTAAATATATTGGGAGTAACTAAACTTTGTTTTGTTTAATTTTGCTAGTGGTGTTTGTAAGGAAAATCAAGAATATGTTAGGAATGTGTGCCGGCCATTGACCGTTTGCTCCGCAAAAGGAGGATGTACATAAATCTATTTGTACTATATAAATGATTTCCCGATATATATCTTCACATATGTTTTTTGTAAAACAGTTTGCGAATTTCTGTGGTCTCCATGCAATTCAGAATATGTTTAAAAGCTGTAAAATTACATATACAGACATGCACAGTGCGTGTCAACATATTTTTGAGGAAACAACTGACCCCGTCAGTAATCATGAATCGTTTGGCGGAAATTGGTCAGTAGCAGCGGTATTGAAGGCAATTACAATGGCAGGTTACGAAGTAATACAAGCTGTCGAGACAAAAGATAAAAGAGTATGGAGTGCGTCTCCTATCCAGGATTTGATGGAAAACCCAGATTTTCGTGGCATTATCATTCATCAACCCCATCGACATCATTTCACATGTTTACGAACTGAGTTGATAGAAGACAAATTGAAACTTTATCTCGTCGATAGCCAAAGCCCTGGCCCTCTATGTATTTCACCGAAATTAGCTATGCGACGATGTATTTCGACTGCCTATTCATGGGAAGCATACATAGTTATGGGCCCAGAGATGGAGAGTGTGCTTCCAAACGGATCCGCGGTTATGAAACAGTATACACACAACCCGAAACGTAAAAGAGTAAAACCACCACCTGGATTTCTTCAAGCCTACAACAAATTAAAAAGAGATGAACAATAAAAATGTAGTACCAACTGTTTTGATATATAAAAGCATGTTTTTTTTTGATATAAATGAAACTATTTTCACTGTTACTTTTCCTTAAAATTTCACATGCCAGCGCAATGTTAAACTCATGTGGCGATGCACCGTGTCAAAATGGGGGCACGTGCCAAGACACGAGTCCGACATCATACACCTGTACTTGTCTTGCTGGTTATGCTGGAGCAGATTGTCAATATGATACCAATGCATGTGATCCCGAACCATGTCAAAACGATGACATATGTTCCTCTTCTTTAATTATGCGACCATTTGCAGAATTTACTCTTGTCAGATCAGGACAATATTGCACAACTCGCAAATTTTTGGCGCCCCAAGGTCTATGGACCATAGGTGGTACAAAAGAAGAATGTTACGACGCTGTCAAACTACACAAAGATACGTTAGGTTGTAATGGAAGGACATATATCTACAATGATAGTGGTGACTGTGCATGTGGCTTAGATAATTGTGATGTCGCCGTTTTTAGTACATTTTGGACTATCTATATGCAAGAAAGTCTCGAGGAGGGACCAACTTGTACTGAACCATGTCCTTTAGGGTTAGGTGGGCCAAATTGCGACGTGGACATCGACGAATGCTTCTTTGAAACACCTGACCCTAATGACCCTGGTGGTGGACTTTTTGTAGCAAATACTTGTTTAAATGGTGGTACCTGCACACAAACCACCGATGGCACTACTCCTGCTTTAGGAGTCTTTCATTGTGATTGTCTCCCAGGTTATACGGGAGATCGATGTGAAGGATGTCCTTTAGGGTTAGGTGGACAGAATTGTGACGTAGACATCGACGAATGTGATTTTAACGACGCAAATACTTGTTTAAATGGTGGTACCTGCACACAAACCACCGATGGCACTACTCCTGCTTTAGGAGTCTTTCATTGTGATTGTCTCCCAGGTTATACGGGAGATCGGTGTGAAACAGAGTTGGACGACTTGTGTGACCCCAATCCTTGTCAAAACAGTGCATTGTGCACGACATTTGCGGCCAATGGAAATCCTGTTGTGGACATTGATGGAAATCCTGGCTACATATGTACTTGTGAAACGGGGTGGGAAGGCACAAACTGTGAAGAAGAGATTAATATGTGCGATTCTGATCCCTTTTCACTAACCGATCCCTGCCAGAACGGTGCAGCCTGCACCCAACCGGCAGCTGGCGAATACCATTGCGAATGCACCACTGGCTTTAGTGGGACAAACTGTGATGAAGACATTGATGCCTGTGACCCAGATCCCTGCCAAAATGGAGCGACATGCACACAAGGCATTGGTGAATACACATGTACTTGTCTTGCTGGTTATGGTGGCGACGATTGCGAGTACGATATAGATGCATGTGATCCATACCCTTGTATCGACGCTACCTCCTGTGTGTCGAGCTTAATTTTAAACCAAACTGCAGGCGGATTAGAAGAAGAATTTACATGTAATTGTTCACCTGGGTTTGTTGGAGAATTGTGTTCGAATTATCTCGGTATGTGTGATAATGACAGCGATGACCCGATAAACGACTGCGAAAATGGAGCATCTTGTTCAGAACAGGTCTACACCAGGTGCGGTCCATTATATGACAACTTAGTATGCAACGGTTTCTGGAATCAAAATTACTGCAACCTAAATAACGGTTGGTGTGGTAGCTCAAATATTCACCAGGGAAACAGTGGGGATGGAAGCTTTAATTATGACGAAAATTTCCCTTCCCCAATCGCATTTGGCGAGTTCACCTGTACATGTGAGGTCGGATTCGAAGGATTACTGTGTCAGATAGATATCAATGAATGTGCAGTTCTAACTCCCTGCCAAAACGGTGCGATATGCACCGAATCGGCGATATCCGAAACTGTTGCGCCAGGAGACTTTCATTGTGAATGTGCAACAGGTTATACGGGGACAGTTTGTGGCGAAGACATTGACGAATGTGTCCCAGAACCCTGTGAAAACAGTGGGGTATGCTCTGAATCTGGAACGAATGCTAGCGTATTACTTGGTGAATATAATTGTGATTGTGATGTTGGTTATAATGGGACAAATTGTGAAGAAGATATTGACGAATGTGATCCAGATCCCTGTCAAAACAGTGCGGTCTGCACGGATTCGGCGACAAACGAGACCGTATTACTTGGTGAATACAATTGCGAATGTGCTACTGGATATAATGGGACAAATTGTGAAGAAGATATTAACGAGTGTGACCCAGAACCCTGTGAAAATAGTGGGATATGCTCAGAATCGGGAACGAATACCTCGGTTGCATTGGCCGAGTATTATTGCGATTGTCCACCTGGATATAATGGGACAAATTGTGATGGTATCGTAGATAAATGTGATCCTAACCCTTGCTTTTACAACGTCGAATGCACTAATTTGGGTGATGGTGAATATTCATGTGAATGTCCAATTGGACATACGGGTCAGAATTGTGAGCTGGAGACATGTAACCCAAACCCATGTTTATATGGCGCTGTTTGTACGGATTTACCAAATAGTTCATATAGTTGCGATTGTCCCGAAGGTCACTTTGGGGCCAACTGCGAGTTGGATGCGCCATTAACAAACTGCGACCCGAATCCGTGCCTTTACAATAGCCCTTGCACTGATTTATCAGACGGTACCTATCACTGCGACTGTCCTGCTGGTCATTCGGGTCAGAACTGCGAGTTGGAGGCGGTCGTGTCATCCTGCGACCCGGATCCGTGCTTGTACGGTTTCGCATGTACCGATTTGGGTAACGGGAATCATTTTTGCAATTGCACGGACGGACATAGCGGAACAAATTGTGAGCTATACGATGGCATGGTTATTGATAACTCTACAACTGTTAACGACAATACAACAGTAATTGACGACAATGACGGTAGTATTGACAACCAAGTCGACGATAATGCAAACAGTAATGAAGATGGTGGTCTCACAGATATGGAAATAATATTACTCGTTTTCTTGATTTTGTTGGTTATTTTGGTCGTTTGGAGTATTGTGAGCATGTTTTTCACAGCGGGAGCAACTGTGGCTACTGTGGCAGCAACAGCATCGGCCGTGGTTGACGACGAAGAGAAACAATTATTGGTAAAAAAAAACCTGAGATTTTAGTGGCGGCCAAGAAAAAATAGATATACTTGGGATAAGCTTTACATCAATATTAGTAATAAATTTAAATCTTAATTTTATTTATATTTCAAAATATACTTCGTTTATTATTTTGTCGTTTAGCTTATACTCACCATTGTTGCACTCTCTATTGATCTTTTTACTGAATCCTTTTGTGGTTAAGCTGACGAATTCACCTTCGGTTTTTTTTGGAGGAACACGGACCTCGCTTCTATACAAAATAGGAGGAATTTTTCGTTCAATGTTAAGCATGTGTTTGATTTTTGACATCACCTCGTTGCTGTGAACCACAGATGGCAAAAAGTGATATTTATCTTTAAAATAATCATAAATATCGACACCGTAATGGTTGATGGCGCCATCAACGTATGTAAAATCGATAATACCTTGGTCGATGAACGAATGGGTCATAAAAGCTATCGGGTATTTATAAAAGTTCGACTCATGATACAAATTCAAGGTATCGTCTTCATATATTGCCGAATACAGCGAAGAATATTTTTGCTGTGCTTTGGCAATCGTACTGCGCTTTTTCCGAGACAATTCTTTCGTTTCGATTGTAGCTATTACATTGGCAGTCGACTCAAGATGTAATTTTGGCAGTAATTTTTCCCAGTGTTGTTTTGGCCATTTCTCATACAAATGTTTCAATGATATTTTCTTTTCACCTACGATTTTACTTTCGAAATGAAATCGAGGACGTAATGATGCGTAAATGTGATTTTTGAATGGCGCGGGTTCATCTTGGTATATAGAATGTGCCGAACTATCGACGGCACCCTGTTCTATGCAGCAACTATACAAATGCAACAATGCGGACAATGCCTCAATGGTTGTTCCGTCTATTTTTGGCCGAACCCACTCCATAATTTCTTTGCATTGTTGAAGCACTTCTCGGGCAAAATCCTCGCAATCACCCTTGTAATTTAGACTTGAACCATGTTCTTTATTATATCTTGGAATGCTCCACTCTTCCTTTCCTTTATCTTTCAACCCCGCCCGAGTCAATTGTACATCTGGCGTGTAGTTAATAATCTGACGACTGTGTAACGTTACGGTGTCGGCCAAAACAGTGAATAGTCTATTGTGTCGTGGCAAAACACCATTCTCAAACATATCCTGTACCAAAACAACAAATTTTTCACCTGTCATTAAATTGCGAGCTAATGTTACATCAAGTCTATTTTTATGTGACAGTATTGCCATAGTCAGTTGATTATCATTCTCAATAGTAGTTGGAATCAAGCAGAACGCCCCCGATGGCATGGTAACTCCGAGATGATTCTTATAATAAGGTGAATGAACTTGTTGCAATCCAGGTTTAATACCTGGCAAACCTTTCGTCCCCAATGGCATTGAGCCAAATGGACTAATCCACGTTAAGTTAGCTTCTGCCGCATTACCGAGCACACGGTCAATGTTCAGGGACTGTGCGGCGTGTGTTTTTAATTGAAACTCTCCTTCCGCGTTCTCGCCAAAAAAAGTCATCTCTTTGAAATTGATACTTACGTTTCCCACCAACAATGCACTCTTTTGATTTGATTTATCCCACATCTTCACATAACAAGTCCCGTTGCTACAATGAGCCAAATCCAAAGTCCCAGACCCTAATAATTCCGTAACTTGTTTCCTTTCATCGTTTTTTCTTTCACAATACAACTGACAAACAAAGACTCTTTCCAAATCTGATCCAAGCATTACCATTGTGTTTGTCACATCTTTATCATCGTCGTGAGCAATTTGAATATATGACGGCGACGTCTTAACAGACATATACAATTGTGCAAACAAATTAGTATGCTTCAATGTGCTCGAAATCTGGGTAATTGAGAAAAGAATTTTCCCACAATCTTTTCTTTGAACTGTATTCCAGTTTGTATTCATCTTCCAAATTTCTTTTTCTTTTTCCAATACACACCTTAAGTAGTCTTGTATTTTTACAGTGGAATTGCCGTTGCCATACAAAACGACGTCTTAGACAAAGTTCGCTGAGATCAAAATCCATAACCCGTTGTTGATACATAAAAATGGACATAATTTTAATAGAGACGTTGTATTGTAGCCAATTTACAATTTTTTTAAACCAAATGACAGAGCCCGTCGTTTCTTTAAATTTACAACCCAATGCTAATAGATAATGCAATCCTAGTTTTTTTTTTGTATTTAACGTTGCAATATTAATTGGAAATGTTAAAGATTTAATTTCCCATGCTTCAGAATCGTCGTAATGAACTCGACATGTTGAACGTAAATAAATAAAATCTTTTATATTTAAGAAACTAGAAGTACCTCTGTCGACTTCGTATGTAAAACTTTTCATTTGTGTGCCTGTAGTCTTGTCTAATTAAACTTGATCGATAATTTGTATATGTGATTTATTAAAAAATATATTTAACATATTATTATTATATATAAGTAAGTACTCTTATCAATAAATCGTGGGAATGTCTGTACCGCATTCGGACGTAAACAAAAAACTACCGCAAAAAAAAGAAATGTTTCAAAAGCCTGTGGCCCAGCAAAGAAAATATTTATGCCAGGGTGCCGCAGCACTAGCAGTTTTTGGCCGGCGGTCATTCTCTTCTGTGGGCGGAAGCCGAGCACCTAAGTTGATCCGCCTCACTAATAGATGAGTATTTGTATTTAAAAAAACATATTTAATCATGCTATCTATATTTTTTTCCTTTCTTCTTCTATTTTCATTTGCAATTCGCCCTTTTTCGCAACGCTCATCTCAATAGACAAGCTGATAAAACTCAATAAATTGTATAGATATGTGGCCAACATAAATAATTGCAATACTGTTTGTGCGAGAATAGTCAAAATTTTCACAGTGGCATATGCTAACACCGACAGGATAAATACTGCCACAATGTTATCAAGAAACATAACTTTTGCGCAGTCAATCCACATATCATCTATTGGACTGTTCTGGTACGATTGCATGGCCAATTTCCCTATAACCGTCTTTAAATCAACCACGCTGTACTCTACCAAAAACGTCCACAATCCAGGCCAGGTTTGCCTTAACCAGAACAAGCCTGGCCAAAAAACTGAGTATTCACCCATAAAATCACCTAATGTCAACATTCCGTCAACGTAATCCTCTGGTAAATATGCCGCACAATCTTGATAACCCATCAAGCCAGAAAAGTCCAATTCTAAATCAACATCCAAGTCGAGATCTACATTTAAATCTCCGTCTAAGACACTACCAGTACTGTTGTTGGATATTCCTGCGTCAAATTCAACGATATTGGCATTTGACCATTTGTCTCCAACAGGGCATACGAGGCAGGTGTCGTCCGACGCCCCAAGTGCCATTGTTGGAAATAATTTGTAAAAGCAGCCTGGGTCCAACCTCGTCTGATACCATAAATTCAAGTCTTCGACAAGTGTATAAGGCATCAATGGTGCGCATGAGAGCTGATAACCATATACGATGTACAAAAACAAGTAATTAACTATAACCACAATCACTGCCAGATTCGCAAGCCATGCCAAAGGGAGCAAAGACCAATACGGCGTAGTAATTAAAATCAGTATAGCAATCAAACAAGCTATAACCGCAGTATCAATATTGTCGACTCTTTGGGCCTGATTAGACGTCGTCACAAAAACGCTTTGCTGCAAATCACATTTACTAAAAAGCAAATAATCGTAAAAGTAAAAGAACGAATATCCAAAGAATGGAATGTACTGCTCGTCGTAAATCACCAAGAAATCGTTGGAAGCATTCAAAAACTTATCAATTTGCCCTGTCCACTCCTCTTTTTTGGTTTCATTTGACATATCGGTTACAAACGTCCACCCTTTACTGACAAAATTGGACCAATCATTTGCCACATAGAATGTCCATCGTTCTGCATTTCTCTCAATAAAAATTTCTTCAACTGACGCAAGCCCTGAAGTAGTGTCAAAGAAATCTGCATTATATTCCATTAATTCACCAAAATAATCAGAAACATTTGCCATAATGAAAGGAAATCCCCTTTCATCATTAGTGTAAAATTCTCCAATCTGAGTCACTTGAAATATAAATTCTTCCACAATGTTATCCATGATATTGCAGTTAGTACACCATATGGGTGCAGGTCCACCGCCCCCTCTTTCTTCGCAAGTCTTTAAATCTGTCCGAATAGGTACTTTTAATTTCCGATGTCTTTTACTTTTCAATTTATTTTTGGGCTGTTTTGTAAAAATATGTTTTATTTTCCCAAATGCTCTATCGGTATGTGTTGTGTGAGCATCTGCTGTTCCAACAGTTTGCCACCAATTATGTAAATGTTTTGTCGACGCTAACATGGCATCTTTTGTTTTATATAATTCCATGGACAAATCTCTTCTGGTCCACTCTGACGCCGTAATGTCTGCGGCAGTTTTCAATTGACTATACACTCTCCATGTTTTGGCTGCTTCACTGGGATTGGACCCCTTTTTAAAATTTGGATCAAAAAACCCAAGACTAGCCTCAACTAAATTTGTTATTTGAAATTGATGACCTAATTTGCTACTATGATAAGACATCATTTGTAACATATTTATGTACAGGTCTGCGTCCAACCCTTGTTCCAACATCAGCAGTCGGACATCTCCCCACCTCCTGTTTTCACTCATAATATAATGTTCCAGAATAAGTTTCGATGCTCTAACGGTATCATACGCTACCAAATATTTCGTTTTCCAATTATAAAAAATATCCGTCGGAAATCTTTTGGACTTTAACAATTTCCTAGTTTCAAGCCCTAATATTTTCAATTCGACACAGTCTACCCAAGTCGCTTTCTCAAGTGGGCGCAAATCTTCGAATGGGTAGGCGGCGGCATCTGTCATAAAGTGATCGCAAACAGAAGTACCATTCCATTCCAACGATTCTGCCACCTGCCTTGTAATGTCAATATGAAATGGTTCGGCTCCTAAACGCCTTCCGAGTGGCATACATTCCAAAGGTGTCCATTCTGCGCCAGCTAACAGTAATAGTGGTGGAAAAATCAAATTCAGGACTTCACACACAACGCTGGCAAAAATATTCAATATTTTACCAAACGGCCCAAAGAATTCAAAGACAGCACCTAAAATTTTCATCATTTGCGATACTAAAATTTTGGCAACTTCTGCCCAAAGTTTGAAGAGGTTTTCCATAAGCGGTCCGATAACACCCGCGTTCCCGCTTAAAACGGCTGTAAATTGCATCAGTATTTCAACCACTAATGTGACAGTGTCCAGAAGTCCACCTTTCACTTCGTCCCTTACCATTGTAATGATTTCCACAATGTCGAAACAAGACTGTCCGGAACCGTCGGCAATCGCATTTAACAGATCACCCGTTGCGATAAAGAAATATTCAAAAGCCCAAAAATAACCATCAACAAGAGTCACAGTCGCTTCCTCAAACGATTCTGTCAACGAGGATTCTGTTAACGTTTCAAAATTTAGCAGAACATTGACAGCCATTTGACCGATCACGAGAATTACTCGCTGGGTTTGAATGTACAACACTTGAAAAATCATGTTGATAAATTTGGCAAACGATTCTTTCAACTCTGTTCTCATATTTGGAATAATAGCAGCTATCATCGAAGCCAATGCGCCCATTTGTTTTTCATAATCACAGAGTCGAGGCAACGTATCAAAATTAACATCTGCAAAATTACCAGTCAACACGCTCATACCATTCCCAATCACTTGACGTCCTTGATTCATCGATATTTTCTTCACAGTTTTAACATACAATCCCGCAGAGCAAAAGAAATCATACCGACCAAAAACACGACAACCTGGCAGTGTTTCATCTGAATTCTGTTCGGCCGCCGTCGTCGGTTCAAATGTCGATGAGACATCGCAAGTTTCTCCTGCGGCACATTCACCCGCGTCATAGCTGGCTGTCAACGCTTTCAGTGCTTCCAACTGGTCCTCGGAATCCGCAAAGTCACCGACAAATGATAATGTCGGTGTGTTTGCGATCAGATAATCTGACCCTGCTACTGGACCATCCGCGCCGCATTGTGGGTTGATTGGACCTAAAGAAGCGATGTAATCCAGAGCATTTGCAAAGTTTGCCGTGTTTTGAAACGTCCATTCCACAATCATGGAATTGCACCAATGCTGGGAGACCTGTTCTGATGTGAAAATACCATTGATAAGATCCAATGTCTCGTCGTTTGCATCGTCAGCCGCTTTGAAAGGGTATCTGGCGATGCATTTGCATTGATCGCTCGGGGACAGTGGATGTGCATAATTGCACATACAGTCGGTTTTACTGTTTACAGATTTGTCGTTGCCTTCCTGTTCGCAAATTTTGAGTTGATCACCCAGTTTTGTTGATAAATATTCCTTTGCACCACATTGATGCCATCGCATAGCTGTCTTGTCTTCCTCAGACAAAGCGCCCCATTCCTTTTCGGTACTGGTTTTAAGAAAAGTGTATTTTTTTTCAATTTGAAGTCTGTTTAGACCGTGCCCGCAATTTACGGGGTAATTGAAAAATCGACCTGTAATTATGTCTGTCCACGACAAAGTAATTCTGGTCAATACGCGGACTGATTCGATAGCCGCACGAGTTAAAGGAGGAAAAACCGTTCCCAAACCAATGGTTTTTTCGATAGTGCCACCGCCTGGTGTTTGGAAATTGATGTTGATGTTGTCCGTCGGCTTCATAAACGGGATGGCGTCACCAAAACCTGGGCCGAATAAACCATGCGAAACGTGCATTATCAGCGCGTCGGCCTTTGCGAAGATGTCGAAGGTTAAACTTGGCTGCCCACACCAGGGGTTGTAGGGTGCTATGCCTTCGTCCAAAGTTGTACCATATCCCATGTTGCATTGGCATTTTCCACGGTCCTGTGTCCAAATCCAACCTTTATTGTTAAATTTAGGGTTGGTGGGGTCTTCTATTTCATCGTCGTAAGGAATTGTGTAATTAAAAGCGGTCATTGATCGGCGGTCTTCGCACGTGTAGACTTCTTCGCGCGGAATCGTCGGGCCCTCCCATCGCTGGAAAGTGCGAAACAAACCTTGCTCTGATGTGAACAGTGTTTTGATTGCGACCTCCACTATTAATCCGAATGCCATAAACGGTACTGAGACGCTTGCTGTACCAGCATTGCTGATGACACATCCGATTGTTTCGTGTAATGGCGTATACCGTTTCTCTTTAACATCTCGGACCCAATCGCAACTCAATTTTAAAGGAATGTCTTCCTCTCGTAGGATTTTGAGTGGGGTCTCAGATGTCACTAGTGTTTGCAAAACGTAAAATAACCACTGACCAAAAATTGCGATACCATTTACCGCTTGAGTCATGTGTGAATGGGATTTGGTGAGGTCCCATACGTTTGGGTCAAATGTGGACTGCGATTCAGTATCGAAAACCGACAATAATTTTAACGGACCATTCACACCGAGCGTGGTAGCAGCATGCCAGGCGGAAACAGCGGTATGAGAAATGACCGAAAACGGACCTTCCTCAGGTACGCTTGATAAAATAAATTCTCCGTCACTTAGGAATAATAGTATCTTTTCCATCGCTTCCATTATCATCCCATCAAAAGCGAGCCCGTATTCGAGCAGCGACCGCTCGAATTTGAAATTGATAAGGTAGATATCTGGCAATTTACCAAAGAGTAATCTAAAAAGTGATTGGAAAACTCTGACAAAAATTTGAATGTTATTATCGATAGCCAAAACCAAGTGGCGATTGTTGAATGGAATGAACGCGATATTAAAAACAAATTCAAAGCGCGCGCAGGCGCAAATAGCAACATTTTCCATCAACGCTACCGCGTTGAATACGTGCTGAATTGGCTCAGCCATCACGAGGTCGTTTGTCATGAAATTTCCTCCATCCCCGCCCGCGCCGAAATAGCCAGCAATACTACTGGACGCTGTCTTACAAAGCAGTGCAAACTCCATAATAACATCAAATAGTTGTAAAGCGTTGCATTTCATAGCAGTCACCCTCCACGCTTTAAAGATCTGCGCCTGCATAACGATCATAGCATTCACTAACGGGGCACCCAATGCGTAGACGATCCGCAAGACCTGTAAAATCGGTGTTACGAGGTTTTTAAGGGCAGGCACGATAGCGCAGGTCCAACCGTCACTTAAAATGGTTAAAACGGTGAAGTGATAATAATGGACAAGTAATGTGATCAATGTGAATAGAAAGAAATAGGCTATCAGTTTAGCGTTTCCTGTAAAAATTGTAGCCAAATCGGTTCCGATTGCGGTAATTTGCTGGATCGGCTTCAAAACGATATCAATCGATAATGTGGATATCTGTAAGACCATTTGCGTTATGTCGCGCATAAGACTGTCATCGGTCAAGCCATCCGTATCAAAAAATGTTACAACAACGAAACTCAAAACAATAGAACTCAAACCAGTGAACAAAAGAGCAATTTCGCTCATTTGTTTTTCATAAATGTTTAATATGTATATACTAATATTTTCTAAAATACATATCTCTACAAATTTAAAACAGGGGCAGGTGGCGATAACCTTAGAAAACTTTGCGATGATGCTGCCTCGCGGGCTAAAATCTAAAACTATTTTGGAGCAACATCAAAAGTCGATTTTGGACACACATTCCTAACATATTCTCATTTTTCAGGGGCAGGTGGCGATAATATTAGAAGACTTTGTGGTGGTATTTCATTTGGTTCTTG
>Ga0115001_10000877_pt1 | contig 22888 bp, 25 predicted proteins | sample ArcticOcean_MG_C_12_FD_89869 | JGI IMG/M metagenome (GOLD analysis project Ga0115001, IMG submission 89869) | Marine microbial communities from western Arctic Ocean - ArcticOcean_MG_CB8_130 | ecosystem: Environmental > Aquatic > Marine > Oceanic | place: Arctic Ocean: Canada Basin | collected... | reverse complement strand
CTAAATTCAATATCTTTATTCATCATTTAATAAATCTAACATTTTCAATATCTGCAATTTTTGGAATTACCCAATTAACTAAAATTTTATTTAATAAAAAAATTTCAAAGCTTGTTTTTATTCTTGTTTTTTTTAATCCAATTTACTTTGGTCATATGTCGGTCAATCCTAAAGATACAATAATAGCTTTTTCATTAATATGGATGTGTGTTTTAGTTCTGAAATACCTTAAATCCCAACACATAGATTATAAAAGAACTAGGTACACATATTTAATAGCAACAACTTTATTTATTGGTCTTGGTGTTAGATTGACATTTATAGGAACATTACTACCAATTATATTTATTATATTTTATGAAATAGTATTTAATAAAAAGAATAATTCAATTAACGTTAAGTTTTTTTTATTTGATTTCTTCAAAGTTTTCTTGATATCTTATTTAGTAACTGTAATTTTTTGGCCAGAGATGCACAAAAATATTTTAACTCCACATGTAATTATTGCAGATTACTTTGACCAACTTCAACAAGGTAATTATGGTTTATATTGGGGATTATTAAACGGTAAGTTAATTAATTTATCGAACACTCCATTTAATTACTTGTTTGTTAACTTTTTTTATAAAATGCCAGAATTTTTTATTATAAGTCTTTTCTTTCTTCCATTTATTTTATTATTTGATCTTAAGTTTTATGAAAAAAATTTATTAAACTTTAAAAAAAATTTTTATTATTTGCTGTTATTTATTTTGATACCAATAATTTTTTTTATTCTTTTATCTATTAAGGTCACAGTGGGTATAAAATTTTTTTTATTTTTAATCCCATTCCTTACCATTTTACCTGCTTTAGTTTTTTACTATCTTATTGAAAAAAAAAATATTATTTCTAAAATTTTTTTAGTTTCCCTATCAATTTTATTTATTTTTTATTTGACAGTATTCATTAAAATTTCACCATATCAATATACCTATATAAATGCATTTAATGGTAAATTTTCAAATAATATTACTAAATTTGAAAATGATTATTGGGGTCTTAGCTTAAAACATCTAATTAAAACCTTTGATAAGGAATATGATTTTAAAGAAGGTAAGAAATACAAAATTGCATTTTGTGGAGTAGGACTGGATAGTGCAAGATATTATTTAGATAAGATTGTTAAATTAAATTATACAGAAGTGCACAATCATAAAAAATATGATTTTATTATTATGACCAATTTAATAAATGGAGACAAGTACAGTCTTCCTGCTAATGTTCAGTCATGCTTTAAAGAATTTAAAGGAAGTAATTTATTTTCTGTAGAACGCATGAATTTAAAACTATCTGTTATTCGATCTCGTAGTTATTAATTTCTTTTTTATTATAAATTTTATTAGATTAATAAAAAAAATCATGTTATAGATTTTTTCATATAATATTGGAAGAGTGGGTGAGAGGCTTAAACCAGTAGTTTGCTAAATTGCCGTAGGGGTAACCCTACCGTGGGTTCGAATCCCACCTCTTCCGCCATTAAAATAAGGGATGATCTTTAAAGAAGTCTTTCATTTTAATAGGTTTTTTTTCCAATATATATCTATAGACATTATAGTTCTCCATAACACGTTGAACATAATTTCTTGTCTCTTTGAATTTTATTAGCTCAACCCAATCTACAAAATCAATTTCATTTTTTTGCGGATTTTTATTTATTTTTTTCCAATACTTAACTCTTTTGGGGCCAGCATTGTATGCAGCTGTAGCAAAAGGATATGCACCATCATACTGTAGGATTAAACCAGCTATATAATGAGATCCTAAGTTAATATTGTACTCAGGATCAGATGTTAATCTTGATTTTGAATATGGAAGTTTTGCTTGTTTAGAAACTAGCTTTGCGGTGTAAGGCATTAATTGCATTAATCCCTGTGCACCAGCATGACTATTAGCCGTCATATCAAATTCACTTTCTTGTCTAATTAAAGAAAGTATAAATGCTGTCTCGGGTATTTTACGACCATTGACATAATTAGGTGTGCTTATTATTGGGTAGTTAAAATCATTATGAAATCTTTTTTCATAGGAAGCTAATTTTGAAATTTGTATTGCAAAATCATACCTTGATATTTTTGATGCAAGTTCTGCAGCTAAAACTTCACTGCCATCATCAATATTATCATTAGCAATATGTTTTAAAATATTTTTTGTATACTTATCTTTATTTAGTTCATCTAAAAGATAAATTAATTTAACTAAATCATTTTTATAAAATTTTTTTCTATATTCATCTGTAATTTTTTGTTGTTCCTCAAGTTCAAAATTTTCACCAGGTTTGATTTTTAAATGAGCTAACTGACCATAATAAGTTGTTAGATACTTAGTTGCTTCTTCGTACCATTGATGAGATTTTTTTTTATCACCAATCTTTTCATATGATTTTCCAAGCCAATATGCTCCTCTAGATAAACTTATTGGATAGCCAACATTTTGATAGAAGTTATTAAAATGATCTATAGCTAAAATAGGGTCTTCTAAAAAGCTTAATGCAATCCAGCCACTCATCCATTCTGCCTCAGCAAATTCTGGACTTTTATCAAGTGAATGTTTACTTGCAATTTTATAGGCAAGTTCATATTTTTTCTTATAAATAAGAGCTCTTGCCATAATTGCTCTTTCTGTCCACCATTTATCAGGTCTGACTAAATAATCTTTATTATTTTTAACCTTAAATATAATTTCCAAAGAATCGTCAACTCTTCCACGTTTTCTTCTCCACTTAAGTCGATCATAATTTAGTCCAGCGTCATTTTTAAGTTTTGCTGGAACACTCTTGATAGCTTTATCAACACCATAAGATTTGCTCATCAAAATTTGTCTTGCGGTATAAAGCAACTCGTAGTCTTTGGGTAAATATCTCAACATTCTTTTTAGATCCCATGATTTACCTTCCCAAGCTAGATAATCAGCTCGTTTAATATAGTCATCTGCATTTAAATATTTTTTATATTTCTTTCTAATAAATTTCATATCAGATCTATTTAGATCTGCGGTAATCCATCCATCTTTAATTAAGGTGGTGCCTTTTTCAATATTATCTGTTTGTATATAGCTTTCTCCTAGTATTAATTTTCCATAACCACTTAAAGGTTCTTTTGAGTCGAACCAATTTATTATTTTTTTTGGAGAAATTTTATCAGTAGATAGTTTGTGCTCAGCTAAGTAACGAATTCTATTAATTCTAGGGTAATTTTCATTACGTTTAATAAACGCCAAATAATCATAAAAACTTGCTTGATTACCTGTCGTTAGCAAATGTCTCCATTGAATGAAGTCGTATATAGATTTATCCTTAGCTTTTTTTGACAAAGATAAAGCTGAAGTCCATTGTCGTTTTTCAATAGCACGAATAGATTTTTTAGCTATAGCAAAGTCTTTTTGACTATAAAATTTAGACTTTGTTTTTTTAGTAGTAGTAGATTTCTTGACTAATATAGGTTTATTTTTTGGGATTAAAAAACTAATTTTAGGTTTTTCTTTTTTAACTTCCTTATTTTCTAATATTTCAATCTTTTTTATTACCTTTTTAACTATTTCTGTCTTTATTTTTTCATTATTTTTAGTAGGTTTAGATTTTGGTTTAATAGTACCTTCGGATATTTCTTTACCGGCTATTTTTTGGATCGGCTTAGATTTAGGTCTTAGAATACCCTGATCTATTTTTTTTTGCTTAGTTATTTTATCTAAAAAAGGTTTTTTTAATGGAATTATTGTTAACTCTTCTGTATTTGAGTTGCCCATAAATAGTAATATCAGTAATAATAATTTTATAAAAAATGATATATTTTTGAGCATAAATTTTTACTAAATGAATCGGTAAACTATGTTATAAGTATTTATGTTCAAAGGATCAAATGTTGCTTTAATAACCCCATTTAAAAATAATATGCTAGATGTTGAGGCTTATATTAAGCTTATTAATTTTCAAATTAGCAATGGGACTAATGGCTTAATTCCCGCAGGTACTACAGGTGAATCACCAACTTTGAGCCACGATGAGCATCAAAAAGTCATTGAATTATGTATCCAAGAAAGTAAGGGAAAAAACCCTGTTATTGCTGGGACTGGATCTAATTCAACAGCAGAGGCCATATCACTTACAACACACGCTGAAAAAGTAGGCGCTAACGCAGCTTTAATTGTAACCCCATATTACAATAAGCCTACACAAGAAGGCTTGTACCAGCACTATAAAGCAATCAATGACAAATGTGGAATACCAATTTTAATTTATAACATTCCAGGAAGATCAGTTATTGATATGTCTGTTGACACAATGGCAAGACTATTTGAATTAAAAAATATTGTTGGTGTTAAAGATGCAACAGGAGATTTAAATAGAGTGGATCAACAAAAGAAAAAAATGGGTAAAGACTTTATTCAACTTACTGGTAATGATGATAATGCCCTAGAATTTAATAGAAGAGGTGGAATTGGTGCTATTAGTGTAACAGCCAACATTGCACCTAAGCTTTGTTCAAATTTTCAAAAAGCTTCAACTATGCAATCTGAAAAAGATAAAATAGAAGCAGTCAAATTAGATGCAATTCTTCAACCATTACATAATTCAATGTTTATTGAAAGTAACCCAAGCCCTGTCAAATATGCAGCAAAACTTTTAGGTTTATGCGAAGATGACGTCAGACTACCTCTTGTTAAAGTTACAGAACCTACAAAAGAAGTTGTCAGAAAAGCTTTAGGCTCAGCAAATTTACTTTAATGAGTAAAAAAACCAATCCTGGTTTAAAAATTATCTGCTTGAATAGAAAAGCAAGTTTTAACTATTTTTTTGAAGATCTAATAGAGGCAGGCATTGTACTAAAAGGATCTGAAATAAAGTCGATTAGAGACGGCAAAGTTAATATTGCCGATTCCTATGCTGTAGAAAAAAATGGTGAAATAGTTTTGATTAATTCTTATATAGCAGCTTTTAAGCAGGCTAGTTACTCTAATCACAACCCAATGGATGAAAGAAAACTTTTATTAAATAAAAAAGAAATTAATAAGTTAATTGGAAAAATGCAGAGAGATGGATTAACTCTTGTTCCAACAAAGATGTATTTTAAAAAAGGTAAGGCTAAAATTGAAATAGCAGTTGCTAAAGGTAAAAAACAATTTGATAAAAGAGCTACTAAAAAAAATAGAGATTGGAATCGTGAAAAAGCAAGACATATTAGAAAATCAAGTTAATTCAGTCTATATGGCCATCGGGTCAAATTTAGGAAATAAAATTAACAACATTGAAATAACTAAAATTGAGTTAGAGAAATATAAAATTAAAATTTTAAAATCTTCATCTAATTATATTTCTGAGTCTTGGCCTGATCATTCGATGCCAAGTTATATTAACATTGTCATTAAAGTAAAAACAAATTTATCACCACTAGAATTGTTAAAAGTTTGTAATTTGACAGAATTAAAATTGGGAAGAATTAGAACAAAAATAAATGCACCAAGAACATGTGATATTGATATTATTGATTATAATAATCAAATATTAGATAAAAAAAACGGTAAACTTATTTTACCACACCCAAGAATGAGCAAAAGAAATTTCGTGTTATTACCATTATTTGAGCTAGACAAATCGTGGAAACATCCAAAATTGAAGACTAATATAGTAAATTTAATTAATTCTTTACCAATTAAAGACTTAAGATCTATTAAACAAATATGAATTAATGTTATGATAAGCAATGATTAACTCTGAACAATTAATAGATAAAGTTAAAACCTATAATAAATTTTTGAATCCAGAGAAATTAACTAAGGCATTTGATTTTGCAATAAATGCTCATAAAAATCAAAAAAGAGATTCAGGTGATCCATATTCAAATCATCCAATAGCCGTAGCTAATATTTTAACAGAACTTAAGTTAGATAGTGCAACAATTACGACAGGTTTATTGCATGACACTATAGAGGATACGCATGCTACTTATGAAACCATTAAAGATGAATTTGGTCAAGAAGTTGCTGATTTAGTAGATGGTGTAACAAAAATTTCAGTTTTTGAAAATAAAGCTACAACAAATTCGAAGGCAGAAAATTTTAGAAAATTAATTTTAGCAACATCAAAAGATATAAGAGTCTTACTAGTTAAGATTGCTGATCGTCTTCATAATATGAGAACAATTAATGCAATAAAAAATGTTGAAAAAAGAGAACGCATAGCAAAAGAAACTATGGAAATCTATGCACCATTAGCTGATAGAATGGGAATGCATCTTATTAGAGATGAACTAGAAGATTTATCATTTAAAGTATTAAATAATAATGCAAGAGAACTAATTAAGAAAAGATTAGATAAAGTTAAGTATGACAAGGTTAACAACTTTAATTCAATTTCATTGCAATTAAGTGAGCTATTAATTGAACATCAAATAAATGCCTCAATAGTTGGAAGAGAAAAAACTCCTTTTTCTATCTGGCGTAAAGTACAAAAGAAAAGAATTTCTCTCGAGCAAATTTCAGATATTGTAGGCTTCAGAGTAATTCTCAATAATATTGAAGATTGTTATAAAACACTAGGTGTATTTCATAAACAGTGGAATTGTATTCCAGGAAAATTTAAAGATTATATCTCTTCACCTAAAATTAATGATTACCAGTCTTTGCATACTGCTGTAATTGGACCAAATAGAAGACCAATAGAAATTCAAATTAGAACAATTCAAATGCATGAATTTGCTGAACGAGGTATAGCTTCACACTGGAAGTACAAATCTTCTGAAAAATTTAATTCTCTAACCTGGAAAGAGTATGATTGGTTAGCAGATTTGGTTGAGATTATTGATAAAAATGAAAACCCAGAACATTTTTTTGAATATACAAAACTTCAAATGTTTCAAGAAAATGTATTTTGTTTTACTCCAAAAGGCTCTGTAATTAAACTTCCAAAAGATGCTACACCAATTGATTTTGCATACGCTGTTCACACAAAAATTGGTAATAGTACAGTTGCTTGCAAGATTAATGGAAATGACAGTGAATTACAAAGCTTGCTTCATAACGGAGATGTTGTGGATATTATTACTTCTAAAAATAAATCTCCTTCTTTGCACTGGATACCAATCACCAAAACAGGAAAAGCAAGATCTGCAATTAGAAAGTACTGGTATAAAAAAGGTGAAGAAAAAGCTCAAAGAATTAAAAAATATAATACTACCCTATGGATGTCTTTGTCGGATAAACCTGGAAAATTAGGCGAGGTAACAACTTTACTTGGTCAGCACAGTCTAAACATATCTAGTGTAGAAATGAAGGAAAAGTCTAAAGAATATATTAATTTTCGATTTAATTTAATTATACGAGATTTGAAAAACTTTACAAATTTCATTAGTGAGTTAAAACAAAAAGAAATTAAATTTAAAATTATTAGACATGAAGACAACTGGTTAAAGGAACGTAATGCTTTCACACAAAAAATCTTTAAGTATTTTAAAAAAAACTAATGCACTTGTAGAGGGTCATTTTGTTCTTTCCTCGGGCTTACACTCTCCCAAGTATATTCAGTGTGCAAAACTATTAAGCTTTCCACATTTAGCAAAAGATATTTGCTCTTCTCTTGCTAAAAAAATTAAAAAAAAATTTAAATCCATAGATTTAATTTTAGCTCCTGCAATGGGTGGTGTTATTATTGGATATGAAATTGGAAAATTGTTAAAAAAAGAAACTATTTTCTGTGAAAGAGTTGATGGTAAATTTAAATTGAGAAGAGGCTTTCATATTAAAAAAGGTTCAAATGTTATTATTATTGAAGATGTAATAACAACAGGCAAATCAAGTTTAGAGTGTACTAAATTGATTTCAAAAGCAGGAGCTCATCTTGTAGGATTTGCATCAATTATAGATAGATCAACTAAAAAAACTTTAAGGATAAAAAAGAATATTGTCTCACATATGAAAATAGAAGTTCCCACATTTAAGAAAAATAACCTCCCAGAGACACTTAAAAAGACGCCTATTACAGTACCTGGAAGTAGATTTATCAAATGAGAAGATTAGGTGTTAATATTGACCATGTAGCAACTATTAGAAATGCAAGGGGTACGTCACACCCCGATCCAATCAGTATTGCAAAACATGTTATGGAATGTGGAGCACACTCGATTACCATACATTTAAGGGAAGATAGAAGACATATAAAAGATCTGGACGTAATTGAAATTTGTAAAAATAAGAAGATTATAACTAATTTAGAAATTTCATTAAATGATGATGTGTTAAAGATAGCCTTGAAAAACAAACCGAATTTTATTTGTATAGTACCAGAAAAAAGAAAAGAAGTGACTACGGAAGGTGGTTTAAATTTGTCAAAAAACATTCGTAAAATTAGCAAAATTATTAAAAAATTTAAAAAAAAAAAAATTAGAACTAGTTTATTTATTGACCCAAATCTAAAAGATATTAAAATTGCTAAAGAGCTTGATGCTGATTGCATAGAGTTACACACTGGAAAAATTTCAGATTTAATTAAGAATAAAAAAAACTACACACATGAATACAAGAAAATTAAAAAATGTTGCATATTAGGAAAGAAAATTGGGCTTGAAATTCATGCTGGACATGGGCTTGATTATAAAACAACCTCAATTTTATCTAAACTTAAAGAAATTGAAGAATTTAATATTGGTCATTTCATTATAGGTGAATCAATAATTTATGGTCTGAAAAACACGATTAAAAAATTTAAAAAGATATCTAATTCATAGACATGAAAATATTAGGCATAGGAGTAGATATTGTTGAAAATTCAAGAATTACTAAATCTTTGTCAAATAAACTCTTTTTAAAACGTATATTTTCTAATTCAGAAATCTTAATTGCAAAAAAGATAAAAGATAAAAAAAGTTATTATTCAAAAAGATTTGCTGCAAAAGAAGCTTTTGCTAAATCTATTGGAACTGGTTTTAGAAATAATATTAATTTTAAAGATATATCTATAGTCAACGACAAGCTAGGCAAACCATCATTCATAATTAATGAAAAAATAAAAAAAATTGTCAAACAACAATTTAAAACATCATCTTTTAATTTCTTTCTATCTATTTCAGATGAAAAAAAATATTCTATAGCCTACGTAATTTTACAAAAAAAATGAAAATAAGTAAAAATATAATAATTGAAAACATCAAAACTATTTTTTATGCACTAGTTATAGCTATAGTTATAAGGTCGATCTTTATACAGCCTTTTTATATTCCCTCATCTTCAATGGAACCAACCCTGCTAATTGGAGATAGGTTGTTTGTTACAAAATATTCTTATGGATATAGCAAACATTCATTTCCATTTAGTGTGCCAATAATTAAGGGTAGGATATTTTTAAATCTACCAGAAACCGGTGATGTGATTGTTTTTAAAACGCCTGCAGACAACAGAACTGATTATATAAAAAGACTGATAGGTTTACCTGGTGACAGCATTCAATTTATTAGTGGTGATATTTTTTTAAACAATAATCAAATATTAAAATCTAGAGTTTCTAAAAATGACATTATTTATTGTGGTAAACAAACCATTGAAGTTAATACATTTATGGAAAAGCTTCCCAATGGAAAAACCCATAATACTGTATATTTAAAAAATTATAGTTTTCAAAATACTGATGTATTTAATGTTCCAGAAAAACATTATTTCTTTTTAGGAGATAATAGAGATTGCTCAAAAGACAGTAGATACTTAACTAGCGTTGGGTATGTTCATGAAGATAATTTAGTTGGCAAAGCCCAATTTATTTTCTTTTCGTCTGATTTTAGAATTGGTAGTATTTTTTCTTTCTGGAAATGGCATAAAACAATTAGGTTTGACAGATTTTTTAAGAGAATTAATTAATGAAAATAAGCTCTTCAAATCTTGAAAAAAAATTAAAACTTAAGTTTACAGATCCTAAAATCTTAACAAAAAGCCTAACCCATAAAAGTTATGACTCAAGGGATAATAATGAAAAGATTGAATTTTTAGGTGATAGAGTTTTAGGATTAATTATAGCAAAAAAATTATTAGAAATTTATCCAGAAGAGAGAGAGGGCATACTAGATAAAAAGTTTGCTTCATTAGTAAATAAAAAAAAATGTTTAGAAATTGCTAAAAAAATTGAATTAGAAAAATATATTTTAATTTTTAATCCTAAAAACAAAAAAATTGTAATAGAGGATAAGATAGTAGCAGATTGCTTAGAGGCATTAATTGGTGCTATTTACCTTGATAAAGGATTAAATGTTACTGAAAAATTTGTTCTAAAATTGTGGAGTGACCACATAAGTGCAAGTGTTGTAACCCAGATTGACGCTAAAACAAAACTTCAAGAATATTCGTTAAATTTTTTTAAAGTATTGCCTAATTATAAATTGATATCTAATACTGGTCCTCGACATAAACCTTTATTTAAAGTTGCTGTTAAATTAAAAAATACTAAATTTTTTACTGCTGAAGGAGTATCTAAAAAAGATGCAGAACAAAATGCTGCATCTCTATGTTATGAAGGTACTTTAAAATAAATGAATTGGGATGATGGTGCTTATTTAATTTCTAAAAATAGATACAGTGAAAATTCTATTATAGCAGAAGTTTTTACTGAAAACTACGGAAAGATATCTGGAATAATTTTTGGTGGCACTTCAAAGAAAATTAAAAACTATTTACAAATTGGCAATAAAATCCACGTAAACTATAACGTCAAAAGTCCAACTAGAATTGGTTATTTTAAAATAGAAATCATAAAAGCTCTAACACCACTTTACTTTGATGAAAACCAAAAATTATCTTGCATCTCTTCTGCCATGAATTTGATAAAACTTCTTACAGCTGAAGCTCAGACTAATAAAGAGATTTTTATTTTAATTAACAAGTTTTTTGAAATACTAACTTCTGATAATTGGATACAAGAATATATTTTTTGGGAATTAGAATTATTAAAATTATTAGGTTATGATCTAGAATTAAAAAATATGGTAGAAAAAGAAATTGTAGATGATACTATTAATTATTTTGTTAAGTCATCTACTGAGAGAAAAGTTGTTCCAAATTTTTTAATAGATAAGAATTATAAAAATGTTGACTTAAAAATTTTGCTGAGTGGCTTAAAGCTTGTTACTGACTATCTTGAAAAAAGTATTTTAAAACCAAATAATCTCAATTTACCAAACTCCCGAACACACTTTGTTAATCTTTTAAAATAGTTTTATTTGATCAGACCGTCTACTCTGTCTGCATAATAACTTACTATGGCACTTGCTCCAGCTCTTTTAAATGATATTAAACTTTCTAAAACAGAATTTTTATCTATTAGGCCTCTTTTGATGCCATTACTAAGAAGACTATATTCACCAGATACTTGATATGCTAATACTGGAATTTTAAAATTATCTTTAATAGTTTTGATGATATCTAGATAGGGCATCCCAGGTTTTACCATAACCATATCAGCACCCTCCTTAACATCTAAAGCAACTTCTCTAATTGCTTCATTGCTGTTTCTAAAATCCATTTGATAGTTTTTTTTATTCCCTTTTAATAAGCCCTTTGACCCAACGGCATCTCTGAATGGTCCATAAAAACTGGAAGCATACTTAACAGCATAAGAAAGTATTTGAACCATTTCGTGACCTTCTTTATCAAGTGCCTTCCTTATTTTACCAATTCTTCCATCCATCATGTCTGAAGGTGCAAGCACATCACAACCAATTTCAGCTTGAAGCAATGATTGATTAACTAAAACCTTTATAGTTTCGTCATTCAGAACATAACCAGATTTTATTAAACCATCATGGCCATGTGATGTGTATGGATCTAGAGCGACATCACACATAATACCTATTTCATTTTTATATTTTTTTTTAATATATTGAATCGCTTTACAAACGAGGTTGTCTTCATTTAATGCCTCTGTTCCAATTTCATTCTTTATCGATTTTTTTGTAAAAGGAAATAATGCAACCATAGGTATTTCACTTTTGATTGCCTTATCAACAATGACTCCCAGTTTGTCTATTGTGTATCTATAAACATCAGGCATTGTTTTAATTGTTTGTTTGGTATTTTTTCCGTCTATCAGAAATATAGGTAGTATAAAATCACTTGCTGAAAGGCTGTTTTCTTGAATTAACCTTCTAGACCAATCCTGCCTTCTACTTCTTCTAAGTCTTAAATTTGGATAATTTCCTGTAATCATGTTTAATTCTACTATTAAAATGCGACAAATGTATTATACAAATATATATTAAAAAAGGTAAAAAACAACTTACATGAGCATTGAAAATAAAAATATTGTAAATTTAAATCTAAAAAATGATAAAAAAGTTTTAGATTTTAGTGATTTTCAAAAGCAAAATATTCAATTTGATATTAATAAATTACAAGAAGCTTATAATCAAATTGTTCAGACTAAAAAATTTGATGATGGTGGTGGTATAGCACACTTCGGTGCTATTTGCTTAACACAAATTCCTGGTGACCCAGAATCAGTTAAAGGTAGTAAGGCTAGGGGTACTTATTGGACAAAGCCAGATAAATCAGGGAATGAAGTTACTAGAGATGTTTCAATTGATGAGTCTGCCTATTCTGAATTTATAAAAGATTATGAAAACACTTATTTTAAAGAAGTGTTTGATATACTTTCTTCAAAATATAAATTGGGTAGAGTAAGAATTTTATTAAAAGAACCAAGATCAACATTAAGCTGGCATAGAGACCCAGAACCAAGATTACACATACCAATAGTCACTAACCCTGGTGCTATCATGGTAGTAGATCATGTGGCAAAACATATGCCTGCAGATGGATCTGTGTGGATTACCAATAATACAAAATATCACAATGCTTTTAATGGTGGTGAAGAAAATAGAATTCACTTAGTAGCATGTGTTTTAGATTATAAGTTTAACTAGTTTGAAAAAAATATTTTTATCATCTGATCATGCTGGTTATAAATTAAAAGAAAATATTAAACTTCACCTAAATAAAAAAAAAATTAAATATATAGATTTAGGTCCTTTCAATAGTGATAAAGTTGATTATCCAGATTATGCTCACAAACTAGCCAAAAAAGTAAAGGTAAAAAATAATCATGTTGGTATATTAGTTTGTGGTTCAGGTATGGGCATGAATATGGTCGCCAATAAACACAAAAAAATACGTGCTGCTCAATGTTTTAATATAAAATCTACAAAATTATCAAGATTGCATAACGATGCAAATATCATTACATTAGGATCAAGACTGCTTACTAAAAAAAATGCTTTAAATTGTGTCAGTATTTTTTTAGATACGAAATTTGAAGGCGGAAGACACATAAAAAGAATAAAAAAGATTTAATTATGTCTAGAGAAAAAAATTATTTAAATGATCAATATAAAAGCTTTTTTGAGGACAGCTTAGCTGTAGCTGATCCTGAGATTCACAAAGCAATTAGTGATGAATTAAAAAGACAACAACAACATATTGAATTAATTGCTTCTGAAAATATTGTTTCACAAGCTGTTCTAGAGGCTCAAGGTTCTGTATTAACAAATAAATACGCAGAAGGTTACTCTGGAAAAAGATATTATAATGGATGTGAGCATGTTGATGTAGCTGAAAACCTTGCTATTGAAAGGTTACAAAAATTATTTGATTGCAAGTTTGCCAATGTTCAGCCTCACTCAGGAGCTCAAGCTAATGGTGCTGTATTCTTAGCCTTATTAAATCCTGGTGATACATTTTTAGGTATGAGCTTAAACTCTGGTGGTCACATTACACATGGGTTGAAAATTTCGATGTCTGGAAAATGGTTTAATGCAATAGGATATGATGTTGATAAACAATCTGAACTTATAGATTATGATAACGTTGAAAAACTTGCCTTGGAACACAAACCAAAACTTATAATTTGTGGTGGGAGCGCTTATTCTAGAGTAATAGATTTTAAGAAATTTAGAGAGATAGCAGATAAGGTGGGAGCATATTTAATGGTCGATATGGCTCATTTTTCTGGTTTAGTTGCTGGAAAGGGTTACCCAAATCCTTGTGAGTATGCTCATGTAGTGACTTCAACAACACACAAAGTTTTTAGAAGTGCAAGGGGTGGAATTATTTTAACCAATCATGAAGATCTTGCAAAAAAATTTAATACTGCTGTGTTTCCGGGTTATCAAGGTGGACCATTAATGCATATAATAGCTGCTAAAGCGGCAGGTTTTTTAGAAGCTCTAAAGCCTGACTTTCCAGTATATATAAAATCTGTTTTAGCAAATGCTAAAATATTATCAGAAACACTAAAAAATAATGGATTTAAGATTTACTCTGGCGGGACTGACACGCACTTAATGCTTGTTGATTTGAGACCTTTTAATGTAAAAGGGAATGCTACTGCTGAAAGTCTTTCTAAGGCAAATATTACTTGTAATAAAAATGGAATACCGTTTGATGCAGAAAAACCAATGATTACTTCTGGTATAAGACTTGGGACTCAAGCAGCAACTACTAGAGGCTTTGGTTTGAAAGAGTTTCAAAAAGTAGGAGAACTAATTACCCAAGTTGTTAAAGGTCTGTCTGAAAATCCTGAAGATAATAGTAAAATTGAAGAAAAAGTTAGAAATGAAGTTATTGAGCTTACTTCTTCTTTTCCAATATATAAGAACTTAAAATAATGATTTGTTCAATTTGTAAAAAAGGTGAAACATCAGTTGTAGATTCCAGACCCACTGAAGACGGAACTGCTATACGCAGAAGAAGACTATGTGTCTGTGGAGGAAGATTTACTACGTTTGAAAGAGTTCAGTTTAGAGAAATAATGGTTATTAAAAAGAACGGAAGAAAATCATCTTTTGATAGAGATAAATTGTCTAAATCTATCTATATAGCTCTTAAAAAAAGACCAATTGATACCGAAACAGCAGAAAAGTTTATTAGTAAAATTTCAAGAGCACTAGAAGAATTAGGACAAAATGAAATTTCAACAAGTACAGTTGGTACAATGGTTATGGAGGGTTTAAAAGAACTTGACCCAGTTGCTTATGTTAGGTTTGCATCGGTTTATAGAAATTTCAGAGAAGAAAAAGATTTTGTACAATTCGTGGACAAATTAGATGTCTACAAAAAAAGATAAATTTTCCAAAAAAGATATTAACTATATGCGACTTGCTTTAAATTTAGCAGGTGAGCGTCATGGTCTTACAGGTGAAAACCCATCTGTTGGGTGTGTTATTGTTAAAAATAATGAGATCATTTCTATTGGTCAAACTAGCTATAATGGAAGACCGCACGCTGAATACAATGCAATTAAGAATTCTAATGTAAATTTAGAAGGTTCAACAATGTATGTAACACTTGAGCCGTGTAATCATTATGGACAAACACCACCTTGTACTAAAGAAATTATTAAAAGTAAGATAAGTAAAATTATTTATTCATTAGAAGATGTTGATAAAAAAGTTAAGGGAAAAAGCCTAAAAATTTTAAAATCAAAAAATATTATTGTTAAAAAAGGTTTACTTTATGACGATATGATTAATTTTTATGAACCATATTTTTTTAATAGAAACAAAAAGATGCCTTATGTTACTGGTAAAATCGCTATTTCAAAAAATAACTTAATATACAGCAAGGGAACAAAGAGAATTACAGATATTCACTCAGATAAATTGACACATTTTTTAAGATATAAAAATGATTCATTAATGATTTCATATAAAACTTTAAATGAAGATAACCCTAAATTAAATTGTAGATTAGAAGGTTTAAATAAATTTTCTCCAAAAAGAGTTATTTTAGATAAAAATTTACAAATGAGTACTAATTCTTATATTTTTAAAACTGCTAATAAAAATAATACTGTAATTTTTTATAAAAAAGCCCAAAACGCAAAAACTTTAATTTTTAAAAAAAAAGGTATTCAATTAATAAAGTCTAATCTATTAAAAAATGATGATTTTGATATTAAGTTAATTTTTAAGAAACTTTATAGATTAGGTTGTAGAAATTTGCTTGTTGAGGGTGGAAATAATTTATCCAAAGGTATTATAAAAAAAAAATTGTTTAATCAATTTTATCTATTTAAAAGTCCAAAAAGTTTATCAAAATTAGTAGCTTATAAGAGCTTTAACTGTTTTAAAGACTTGTCACATAAATATAAAAGTAAAAAAAAAATTAATACACAATTAGGAAAAGATTTAATCACACTTTACAAAAATTAATATGTTTAATGGAATAATATTTAATCAGGGAATAGTTCAAAATATTCAAAAAAGACCTAAAGGAATTAATATTTTTGTAAAATCAGATTTAAAATTAACTAAGAAAGATGTTGGAGTTTCAGTTTCATGTGATGGTGTATGCTTAACTTTAATAACTATTAAAGGAAAGGTAATGGAATTTTACCTTTCAGATGAAACTATACAAAGGTCAAAATTTAAGTTTTTAAGAGTTAAAGATAAAATTAACCTTGAGCTTCCCTTAAAGTATGGTCAAAAAATTTCAGGCCATATTTGTCAAGGTCATATAGATACTGTGGGTAAAATTTCAGATATTAAAATTATTGATAAATCTTATTTATTTGAGTTTGAAATTATTAAGAAAGAAAGAATAAACTTAATTGAAAAAGCATCAGTTTGTGTGAATGGTATTTCTCTTACAATATCCAAGTTAACAAAAAAAGGTTTTCAAATATGGGTAATTCCACATACATTTAAGCTTACGAATTTATCTTCACTAAAAAAAAGTAGGCTAGTTAATATAGAGATAGATATCTTATCTAAATACGTTAGAAATTATTTTAATGAAAAAAAATAATTACACAGCAATCGAAAACATTATCAATATTGCAAAAAAAGGTGGAATGTTCATTTTAGTTGATGATGAAAAAAGAGAAAATGAAGGAGATTTAATAATTTCAACAACAGATTCAAATGCTAAAAATATTAACTTCATGGCCAAGTATGGCAGAGGATTAATTTGTTTAGCTATGGATAGTGTCCAAGCTAAGAGATTAAATTTATCTTTAATGTCTCCAGTAAATCAATCAAGAAACAAGACTGCATTTACAATATCGATTGAAGCTAAAAAAGGAATTACGACAGGAATATCTGCAAAGGATAGAGCTAAAACTATAAAAATTGCATCGAAGAAAAATGTTAACAAAAAAGAAATTGTGTCTCCTGGGCATATTTTTCCAATTATTGCTAAGGATGGTGGTGTTCTTGTTAGAGCTGGTCACACAGAAGCATCTGTTGATATTTCGAAACTAGCCAAAAAAAATAATTCAGCAGTTATTTGTGAAATAATGAATGAAGACGGAACTATGGCTAAAGGACAAGCTTTATTCAATTTTGCAAAAAAACATAATTTAAAAATTGGTAAGATAGAAGATCTTATTGCTTATCGTTTAAAAAAAGAAAAATTAATTAAATTAAAAAAACAATCTGATATTGAAGTTAAAAATCAAAAGTATAAAATTAGAATTTATGAAAATCTTTTAGATGGATCTGAACATTTTGCTTTGATTAAAGGAAATATTAAAAAGGGGATAATACCAAGAGTTAGAGTAATTTCATCAAATGTTGTTCAAAATTATTTAATCAACCAGCAATTACCTAATTCATTTAATAAAACTTTAAATTATTTTAAAAAATTTAATAACTGTGTTTTAGTATTTATAAAAGATACAAACTTAAGATCAGTCACACAGACACTCAAGGATTATAAAAATAAAGATTTTTATAAAAAAGGAAACGACAAACTTATAAGAAATTACGGTATCGGTGCTCAAATAATTAAAGATTTAAAGATTAAAAATATGATACTAATTACTAAATCTCTTAAAAAAGTTATTGGTTTAGAAGGTTATGATATAAAGATTACCAAACAGGAAATCATTTAATGAAAAAAAAATACTTAATTGTTGTTGCCGATTATTATAAAGACATATCCAATGGTTTACTTAATAGTGCAAAGAACATATTACCAAAATCTAGTTTAATAAAAATCATCAGCGTTCCTGGTGTTTTTGAAATACCAGTTACAATTTCAAAAAATATTAAAAAATATGATGCATTTTTAGCTCTTGGCTGTGTAATAAAAGGACAAACACCACATTTTGACTTTATTTCTCATGCCTCAACAGATGCAATAATGAAACTATCTATAGATAATAAAAAACCTATTGGTAACGGAATTATTACTTGTCTAAATATGCGTCAAGCTATAGCTAGAAAAAAGAAGGGAAGAGAAGCAGCTAAAGCTGTTATATCTGTCTTGTCTCAATAAAAATGAGAACTCCGTATAACCCCAATCAAAGTCCAAGAGTTATCATTATACAAAAATTATATGGCAATTTTTTTAATGATGACACTGATTTAACTTTTCCTAAACATAGATTTAAAAAATTTATTAAAGATGTAGTTTTAGGCACGATAGAAAGAGATGAGGTAATTAAAGAAGAAGTAAAAAAATATTTAAGTGAAGACATTCAACTAACTAATTTAGATAAAGTTTTTCAAGTAATTGTTAAATCAGCTATATTTGAGTTTCTATACAAGCCAAAAGTATCTACAAAAATAATTATTAAAGAATATCTTGATGCGTCAAATTTCTTTCTAGAAGACTCCCAAACAAAATATTTAAACGCTATACTAGATAAAATAGCAAAAAAAATAAGAATAACTAATGCATGAATTTGAATTAATAAAAAATTATTTTCAAAAACTCTCTATAAAATCTCCTGGTTCTCTAAATTTAAATGATGATGTTTTTTTTGATAAAAAAAATAAATTAGTTGTTTCTGTTGATACATATACTGAAGGTAATCATTTTATAGATTTTAAAAAGCCAGAATTAGTTATTAAAAAAATCATCAGATCATCCATATCAGATCTCATTTGTAAAGGTGTTAAGCCAAAATATTATTTTATTTCAGGGTCAGGTAATAAAAAAAGTTTCTCTAAATCAAATTTATCAAAAATTTGTAAAGCACTTAATCAAGAACAGAATAAATATAAGATATTTTTAAGCGGTGGAGATACAGTTTTTTCAAACAAGTTAAGTTTTACTATTACTTCAATTGGTTTTGCTAATAATATTATTTATAGAAATAAAGCTAAAATCAATGATGATATTTACGTTTCTGGAAATTTAGGAGATAGTTATTTGGGTTTATTAGTTTTAAAAAAAAAACTTAAACTTAATCAGCGATTAAGAAAATATTTTATCAATCAGTATTTTATGCCAAATATTCAATTACAATTAGCAGACAAAATTAAGAAATTTGCCAACACTTCAATTGATATCTCTGATGGGTTATTAGCGGATCTTGATAAAATGATTAATAATCAAAAATTGTCATACAAACTTTTTTTAAAAGACATTCCAATTTCAAGCAACCTTAAAAAGGTACTTGATTTTAAGAAACTCCTTAAGATTAACTGTGTTTCTAATGGTGATGATTATCAAGTCTTATTTACAGCCTCAAAAAATAAGATGAGAATCATAAAAAAAATAGCTATCAATAGTGGAGTTAAGCTTACAAAAATTGGCTCTATCCAAAGATACATTAAAAAATCATCCATTATTGATGACAAAAACCTCCAAATTACACTTAAAAACAAGGGTTATTTTCATAAGTTTTAGTAAGTTAAATATTGCCTTTTATAGCTTTTTTTGTATTGTCCGGACTTTAAACTTTAAAAATTTTAACAACTAAACAACCAAAAAGGTATCATGAACTCACTTATTGAAACAATATTACTTTACACCATAGCATCAGGATTACTTGCAATAGTATATGGTTTTTTTACTGGTAAAAATATTCTTAATTCAAGTGCTGGAAATGCAAAAATGCAAGAGATTGCATCTGCAATCCAAATTGGTGCAAAAGCTTACTTAGCAAGACAGTATAAAACTATAGCCGTAGTTGGAGTTGTTGTTTTAGTTATTATTTGTTGGGTATTCAGTCCATTAGTTGGCCTTGGTTATTTTATCGGTGCAACACTATCTGGAATAGCAGGTTATGTTGGAATGTTAGTTTCAGTTCAAGCTAATGTTAGAACAGCAGAAGCTTCAAGAAAAGGTTTAGCTAGCGGTCTTGCTGTAGCTTTTAAATCTGGTGCTGTTACTGGAATGCTTGTTGCTGGATTAGCATTATTAGCTATAGCAGTTTATTATTATATTTTATTAAAAATAGGTGTTGATGATAGAGAAGTTGTTAATGCATTAGTTGCATTAGGTTTTGGTGCTTCACTAATATCAATTTTTGCAAGATTAGGTGGTGGAATTTTTACAAAAGGTGCTGATGTTGGTGCTGACTTAGTTGGCAAGGTTGAAGCAGGAATTCCTGAGGATGATCCTAGAAACCCAGCGGTAATTGCTGATAACGTTGGAGACAATGTTGGAGATTGTGCTGGTATGGCTGCAGATTTATTTGAAACTTATGCTGTAACTATTGTTGCAACGATGGTTTTATCCTCAATATTTTTTATTGGTGACATGAACATGATGATCTATCCGTTAACTATTGGTGGTGCATGTATTTTAACATCAATTCTTGGAACATTTTTTGTTAAATTAGGAAAAAGTAAAAATGTTATGAATGCTTTATATAAAGGATTTGTTGTTTCTGCTGTTTCTTCATTAGCAATTTTATATCCTGTGACAGATTATGTGATTGGTTTTGCAAGTGAATATACGGTTAATGGCAAAACATTTACTGGTATGAGTTTATATTATTGTGGAATAATTGGTTTGGTTATTACTGGTTTATTAATTTGGATCACCGAGTATTATACTGGGACTGAATATAGACCGGTAAAAAGTATTGCTAAATCATCAACAACTGGTCATGGAACAAATGTTATTCAGGGATTAGCTGTCTCTATGGAAGCTACAGCAATACCAGCCTTAATTATTGTTGCTGGAATTCTTGCTACAAACTCTATTGCTGGTCTCTATGGTATTGCAATATCTGTTACTACAATGTTAGCTTTAGCAGGTATGGTTGTTGCGCTCGATGCATATGGTCCTGTTACTGATAACGCAGGGGGTATTGCAGAGATGGCAAAACTACCTAATAGTGTAAGAAAAACTACTGATGCATTAGATGCCGTTGGTAACACAACTAAAGCTGTAACCAAGGGTTATGCAATCGGTTCAGCTGGCTTAGGAGCGTTAGTTTTATTTGCTGCTTATGTTGAGGATATTAAACATTTTTCTGGCGTAGCTGGATCTAAATTATATGGTGTTACAGTAGATTTTGATTTATCTAATCCTTACGTTGTTGTTGGTCTTTTAATAGGTGGAATGCTTCCATATTTATTTGGAGCAATGGGAATGCAAGCTGTCGGTAGAGCGGGTGGAGCTGTTGTTGTAGAAGTTAGAAGGCAGTTTAAAAGATTCCCCGGTATAATGAAAGGCAAACAAAAACCAGATTATGCTAAACTTGTAGATTTATTAACTCAGGCAGCAATCAAAGAAATGGTTATACCTTCTTTATTACCAGTTTTATCTCCAATTGTTTTGTATTTTGTAATCCTTTCTATAGGCGGTCAAGAAGCAGCATTATCAGCTGTTGGTGCAATGTTATTAGGTGTTATTGTAACGGGGTTCTTCGTTGCAGTTTCAATGACAGCAGGTGGCGGCGCTTGGGATAATTCTAAAAAATATATTGAAGATGGTCATCACGGTGGAAAAGGCTCTGAAGCTCATAAAGCTGCAGTAACTGGTGATACCGTTGGAGACCCTTATAAAGATACGGCTGGACCAGCAGTTAATCCAATGATTAAGATTACAAACATTGTAGCTTTAATGTTGTTAGCAGTTATTGCAGGCTAGTTTTTTTTAATTTTTCGTCTCTTTTTGCCTAACGGGTCATTTACTTTTTTTATGAGTCCAGACAATGCGTCTCTTACAAATGACCTGTTAGCATAAGTTATACCAGTTAAATCTTTAGTAAATTCCAAATCCTGCATCTTTTCTTTATCTAGAAATATCTTATTTATTAAAATTCCTCTGTTATTCATTTCTAGTATAAGAACATTATTAGTAATCAATTTTTTTTTACCTAATTTTATAACTCCAGAAGATGATGTTTTTCTCTCAATATAAATAAATAAATCATCATTAAATATACCTTTTGTCGAAGGTGGGCCTAAAATTTTAATAATATCATTTTTGTTTGATTTATTTAACGTTATCTGTTTGTGTTTTTTTTCTAAAAAATTTACACCATGAACTTTTATAACTTTATTTAAAGTGCAATTTGAAATAAAGAATGTAAGTATAATTAAAAATAATTTTTTTTTCATGAAAAATGAGTATATCAATATTTACAATAATTTAGTTAATTTAACTAGGAATAAAGAACTGTATAAAGGTTTTAAAAAACAGGACACTTTTTCTGATAGGATAATATTCTTTCTATTGCATTTTGCCTTTTTTTTAAAAATTTATAAGCAAAATAACGATAAAAAAGTTTTACAAGAGATTTATGACCATACTTTTAGGCAAGTAGAATTAAGCATAAGAGAAATTGGCTATGGTGATCAATCTATAAATAAGAAAATGAAAGACTATCTAAATTTATTCTATGGAATGATAGATAAAATTCATGATTGGGACAACCTCAGTGCAGAATCAAGAGCTTCTATTTTACAAAAATTTTTAGATAACGCTGTAAATGCTGACTTTCTGGCAGATTATTTTGAAAAATACAGGTTAAATTTACTAAATAATACTTTAAATTCCTATATAAAAGGTGTAATTAAACGTTAATTTTATTATGGCTGTACCAAAACGTAAACAATCCCCGTCAAGAACTGGAATGAGAAGAGCTCAAAATATGAAGTTCAAATCTACTAATATTGTTGAGGATAAAAAATCT
>Ga0115001_10000863_pt1 | contig 23022 bp, 19 predicted proteins | sample ArcticOcean_MG_C_12_FD_89869 | JGI IMG/M metagenome (GOLD analysis project Ga0115001, IMG submission 89869) | Marine microbial communities from western Arctic Ocean - ArcticOcean_MG_CB8_130 | ecosystem: Environmental > Aquatic > Marine > Oceanic | place: Arctic Ocean: Canada Basin | collected... | reverse complement strand
TCCACAGCCAACTCAGTCAATTAAATTATTTAAAACTATGTCGTATGAATCGACAACAACATCAAATGACAGCTCAAATGCTGCTTGGGCGTGTACTAGTTTAACTACTGATTTAACTGACGGTAGTCCAGGGTCAATGTTGCGAACTTATTTTGAGCAGAAAGAAGGTGAGTGGTTTAGTTTCTTACGAAACAATTCAGGTACTGTTAACTGGAAAGCGAGATCAGCTAACGGTGTTGGTGTTTGTACTGTTGTTACTGGTATAGCTGGTAATAATACTGTAATTGATTTCTCAGTTCAAACAGGCTCGGTTGTTAGTATTGGTGATACATTATTTGGTATTACAATAAATGCTGGTGTTGCTGATGTCCCTAAACTGGCTGGAGTAATTACAGCCGTTACACCAACAAGCATAACAATTCTAAATACGCCACCGCCAAATGGAGCAGTTCCTACGGTTGGACAATACATTGCATACGTTAAAAGCGCTGTTGCTGAGTCGCATGGAGCAAGAGGTTATTACATGGAATTTACATTAACAAATAATTCAACGGTTCCTGTTGAGTTGTTTTCTGTAGGTAGTAGCGTGATGAAAAGTAATCCGTAGAAAATCAGTATATTTGTAATATGCAATTTGAAATAAGGAAATTAAACAATACAGATTACGAAGAAGTTTTGTGTAAGTGGTGGAAAGACTGGAGATGGACACCACCAAATAGAGACTTTTTACCTGAAAATGGAGAAGGAGGTTTTATTGTTTATGATAAAGATGTTCCTGTATGTGCAGGATACGTTTATGTTACAAACTCTAAAGTGGGATGGTGTGATTGGATTGTATCTAATTTTGAGTACAAAAATAAAGTAAAACGAAAAGAAGCGTTAGACCTTTTGATAGGAACACTGACAAATACATTAAAATTAAATGGGTGTAAGTATTCATACGCCTTAATAAAATCTAAATCTTTAATATCAAATTATTTAAATAATGGATATACTGAGGCAGATAGTTATAACAAGGAAATGATTAAAAAATTATAATATGGCATTAATAACATCAGCAGTAATAGGTGCAACAACAGGTCTTGCCGCAATGGGAATGAGTTTTAAGCAGGCATCCGATGCTGCTGAAATGGAGGCTGAAGGATTGGCTGCAACAGACAAGTTAATGGAAGAGGCTAAAAAGAAGGCTGAAATAGATTACGCGCAAACTTTAAACGTGCCACTATCTGCCTTTGGAAAAGAGTTTGACCAAAACACAGCAAACCAAAACGCAATTGTACAGTCACTACAGGAGGGAGATGCTCGTAACTTAGCGGCTGGAGTTGGAAGAGTTAATGTTGCTACTACAGATGCAAACGAAGATACTCGTAATGCTTTAGGAGATAAAATGTATGAATTAGACAAGATTCAAGCAGAATCAAAACAAACTATAAATACCGATCAAAAAAATATGTTAGTGGGTGCCGCTGCTGATAAGGCGCAAATGTCTCGTGATGCAGCTCAAGCTAAAACAAGTGCCATGCAAGGCGCTTTCCAAGGACTTGGACAGGTTGCAGGTGCAGTAAATTCTTTAGCCCCATTGTATGGTACTTCAGGAGCTGATAGGCGAGCAGACAAGTTTTTAGATGGACTCTCAAAAGATCAAAGGGATAAAATAAGGGTTGAAACAGCAAATGCAAATCCAAATGAAAGTTTATATAAAAAATATATGACAAAAGGAGCAGACTATGATCCGCAAAAAGCTTCTTTGTTTGCTGAAACTATTTTTACACCAATGGGTAGACCTGCAATGCGACAACGATTACTAGATCAACAATATAGTAAAAAAGATTACGCTGGATTTATAGATAATCCTTCTGGATTTGATTTTTCTATTTTTCAACAATAACGACTTATGGCAGAAAATAAAAATATACCACAGGGTGCAAATAAATACTCTGTTTACGCTCAAAGAAATGTAGAAAGTACTCAAGTTGACTGGAATAAAATTGCCGGTGAATTAACAAAAGGCGCTGAAGCTATAAGGGATGAAAGACAAGGTAGGAAAGACGCAATAGATACAGAAACTCAAAACTCAATGGAACAATTGAGTAAAATTGAGGGAACAAATAATCAAGACGCAGCGAGTTTACTTATCAATGGTTCTAGTATGTCTATTGAGGCTTTAAGAGTTCAAACAGATTTGTTAAAGCGTGGTTTAATTAAACCAAAGGACTACAAGCTTTTTATGCAACAACAAAAAACTGGGTACGCTAATTTAAATACTGCCGTAAAAGGATGGGATAAATGGGCTACTGAGGCTAAAGAAAGGTTAAAGATTGCTGAAGGTACTTTAGGTCCCAAAGCTGGTGGTTTAGAGATATATCAAAACAATTTAACAAGCGCTTTAGGTAATTTAAAAAACAAAAAATTATGGTCTAATCCTATTAATGGGCAACTTCAATTAGTTACCATGGGGAAAGACAAGGGTGGTTCATACAATGTTATGCCTGACTATTACAAAAACAAGGCTGCTTATCAGAACCCTAACACGATGAACGACCTGATGAAGTATCAGCAGGATAGGTTTAGTTTAACAAACGCAGCAAAGGGTATTACGTCTCAGGTTGGTAAAATAATTAAAGCCTTTGTTAGTGGCCCTAAATACAATGTTTTAACTGGTGCAGGTGCTGTTAAAACCGTATCTGATTATAGGCAGTTAGGGGATTTTGGATCAGATTTAACTGGAAAGAAAATAACTTTTGATCAATGGAAGGAAATAAAAATTGACACTCTTACTGGAAGGGTAGGTGATGCGAATAATGAAAACGCTGCTCAAGTTTTATTTAATAGCGGTGGGTATAAGTACGCTCAAACAGAAGAAGAATATTTAAAAAATAATAGTGTATTTGACGCAGAAGGTAAAGTCATAGAAGCAGCTGATTTAAAGTACTGGATGAAGGCAGACGTTAGTGGGTCAAGACCAGTACCAACATTAAGTCCTGCGCAAATGAAAGAGGCTCGTAGTTTAGCTAATACTGAAATTGAGTCTCAGATATCTCACGTAGAAACCTTAACTAAAGGAGCTACAGGGCAACAGAAACAACAAGATACAGCAAACACAACAAGAGTAAAAGAAGAAGAAGATAGAAATAAAGCTTACTTTGGAGATATAAATACTGTAATAACTGGTTTAGGTACTGAGGGCGCTGCTGTTTCTGAAGATAGAATAACTGACATGAATCAGAGATTTTTAGAGTCAACAAATTACACAGACAGAAGCACTAAGATTAATAGTATTGATAGAAATGCAAATCAAATTATTATTGATAAAACAGTAAAAGGTAAAAATATATCAATGAAGATAGATAAATTCTTTAGAGACCCTCAAACAGATGAGCTGGATTTAAAGAGACCTTTAACAAGTAAAGATATTGCTCGAAAAATATATAGAGAATTAATTCCAAGAGCTGCAACAAAAGATATGTCATTTGATGAGTTTTATGAGTCAGCTTTAGCAAGCGGTATGGACTTTACTCCAAAAGAGATAGAAGATGCAGACGGTAACATGATTCCAAATCCAGAGTATGGAGGAGATGAAGCTTTTGCTACAAAGAAAACATTTAATAAATTAGATAATTATAATTCAAATAGTAATATTTCTTTGGACCCAAAAAACCCTACATCAATGTCTGATGAGTTTATGGTAATACCAGGGAGCGATTTTAATAGCCAAGAAAAAGCAGCGCCTGTAGTTTTAAAAGCTTTTAATTTAGGTTTAGATAAAGTTCAAAAAAGTTATGGATCATCACTAGACATAAAGGTAAGCTCTAAAGATGAAAGCGGTTCGACCAACTCTATTACAATAACTTATAAAGACCCTGTTACTGAAAAAGAAGTTCCTGTTACTTTTGAATATGAAGAAGACAATGCTAAACTTCAAAGTGATGTAGACGCAGCAATAAATAAGATTATAGATGCATATAATTCAAGTAAAGCCTCTGGTAAAAATAAACCAGTGGGTTCAGGGGTATCACCTAAAGTAGATGCTTGGGGTAACGTAATAAAATAATAAATAAATAAATGGATAAATTAAAAGCCCTTTACGAAAGTTATATAAATGCAGGAGTTTTAAGTAGCGAAACTACTTTTGAGCAATTCTCTACAGCAAATCCGGAACTACAAGATACGCTGTATCAACAAGGTATAGAAAATAAAATATTAAGCAATCAAACAGATCTTAATATGTTTAAATCAGCTTGGGATTTAAAAAAAAAAGAAAATTTGGAAGAAGAAATTTCTTCTGGGGTGGAGGAAGTTACGGAATCTGTACAGACAGATGGATATTCGGACTCTTTAGAAGTAGACGAGGTAGTTGAAGAGGGTGTAATTAATGAATCTGAATTAAACTTTGAAGATCAGTCAGGGGTTAAAATACCTAATGCTCCTGACAGAAATGGAGTATTAAATAATAAAGATGGTTCTGTATCTACACATAAAATGAAAACAGAAACTGATGGTGAGGGAAATTGGTTTTCTTTTCCTACGGTATTTCAAAATGAAGACGGAGAGTTTGTTGATATGTCTGAAGATGCAGAAATAGACTGGAAGCCTGTATATGAAGAGGCTAAAAAGAGAGGAGAAATTATTGATTTTGGTAAAGATAAAGAATCAGCATTAGCATATGGTAAAGGTTCTTGGAAAAATAAAACATCTATAAATGAAGTTGAAGTTGAGAACAAGGTTTTTAATGAGTTTACTGACAATATTGACACTATTGAAACCCAAGCAAATGATCCTTTCTCGTCTTCTATAAACACTGTTAATCAAGAACTAATTAGCGGATCTGAAGAACAGGCAGTGCCTTTATTGAATTACCATTTTAATCAATACGGTTTTGATTTTGAAGAAACTGGAGCATTAGGTGATAGAATGAATGTTACCTCTGCTAACGGAGAAAAATTATCCGTAGATTTAGATAATTTTCTTAGCAGCAATGATTTGGAGGAATCTGCTGCATTAAAAAGTTTTTTAGAAAAAAATAAAGCTGAAAGTAGAAGGCTGTATGCTTTAGAAAATAAATACTCTTCCTTAGAAAGAAAGATTACTCAAGATAAAGACATAGACACTTCAGTTAATTTACTGAATACTCAAGCTAATGTATTTAACAAAAAAGTTCAAGGGTGGGTTCAAGACAAAAGAAAATTAGATCAAGCAGCAGCAACCTTTAGTGGACTAACACAAGCTGAATTAAATCAACCAGAAGTAAGAGAGGCGTACATTAATTTTCAAAATGCCAAAGCAAAAAATGACTCTGAAAGAAGCTCAATAATAGAGCGTGATAACGATTTAAAAACTCAGGGACACATATTAGACCAGACTATGGGTAGGTACTCTGAGATGCAGGCTGAAAGAGGACAGATTTCTGGAGCAACAATTAAGGGTATTTGGGCTGGAGTTGGTAGAAAACTTGCTGGTGCTGGAAGTTTATTGACGGATGCTTACATAAATTACGATGAATTTGGAGGCGCAGGTGTTGGGGCTTTTAATAGAATAGTTCAGGATGTTGCATTAAAAATGTATGGCGCTAAAAAAGATCTTGATAATGCACCACCAGCTAGAAAGGGCGGTGAGGCTTATAAGTTTTATGCAGAAGAATATAAAAAACAAAACCCTGATTCAACAAAAAAAGAGCGTAAAGCTTATGCGGTTGAAATGATTGCAAAAGAAAGTGAAAAGTCAGAATATAATTATAAAACTTATTTACTTAATTCCGGGCTAACTGAAGACCAAATAAAAGAAGTTAAAGCTAAAGCAAAGGATGTTTTAGCAAAACAATCTAAATTTGATATTTACAACTTAAACGAGGATGGTGGGTATGATTTAAAGAAAATACCTGGTGGTGGAAGATACTCAACAGAAGCAAGAGCAAGAAACATATCAGAGCTAAGTGAAGGGACGATAATAGAAACCTTAAGAACTGCGCCAGTTGAAGTATTTGGTTCTTCTTCAACCACTACGGAATATAGTGATTTAATGAAGGAAGGTTTTTGGGGTGGAGCGTATTTAGGTTTAATGGAATCTATACCTGCCATGTTAGGCGGCCCAGGAGCAGCAGGATTTGCTCAAAGAACAGCCGGTATGTTTACGCAGGTTAGTGATCATGTGAATGAAGAAATGTTTAAGGACCCTGATTTTGCAAATATTTCAGAAAACGAAAAATTATCAGTAGCCGTTCCTTTAGGGATTATAGTGGGTACTTTAGAGTCTGTAGGTTTTAGAAATGTTGTGAAACAAAAAGGGTTATTAAATAAAGTTCTTTTAAAAGCAATAGGTAAATACAAAGGTTTAAGGCAAGTCCAAAAGAGAGGATTTCAAGATGTTGTTAGACAAGAAGTTGACAACATGCTTGCTCGTGGTGTTTTAACTGTTATGGCAGGTGGTGTAGCTGAATTTGAAACAGGAGCAGCTCAAGAAATAGCAGACATAGGAATTAAGGCTCTTTACAACTTTAATAAAGAAGCAGACATGTTCCGAACTCCTGACTCTATAAAGGATGGGCTAAAACAAATATTAAAAGCCGGAGCGCAGGAAGCGGTAGGTGGATGGATGATGAGTGTTCCCGGAGCTATGTCAAACGCAGCAGCTTCAAAGGACTTCACAAGGTTAGATAATGGTGTGTTTGAGGTTTTTGAAGACATGGTAGGGGATGGAACTTCTACTAAATTAATAGATGTTGATTTAAAAAACAAAGTAAACAAAGGTGAGATAACTGTTAAGGAGGCAAAAGAACAGCAAGGTGTATTCAATGAACTTCAAGGCGTTTACAATAAAATACCAAGTGACTATAGTACCAAGCAAAAGAAATTAGCTTTAGGGCTTTTATTAAGTAAACAAGAATTAGAGCAACGTATTGCTGGTAGAGATCCATCATCTGTTAAATCAATTCAAGACAAAATAGATGGTATTAATTCGTCACTTGAAAAGATTGGAAGAGATGCATTGGCGGCTACTGAAAATCCTAACAAGGGTAGAGTTGATGATGAAGAAAAAATTGAAGAAGAAACTAAAACAGAGAAGCAAGTGCCTGTAACACAAGCACAAAAGAATTTATTTGGAGAAACTCATACAGATGAAAATTTAAAAACCTCATCTAATCCTAAAGGAAAAGCAAATATATCAAACATTACAAGCCTTGATAAAGAAGGGGTATCAACAGCAACTTATGTAAATCCAGAAACAGGTAGTGTAGATGCTATCATAAGTAGTAAAGACAAGAAAAACTTTGTTGGATATGTTAGGATTTATGAAAATGGTAAGCCAACAAATATGTTCTCTACTAAGATGGAGTCTACAGGGGGTGCGTTTAAGAATATGATTACATCTGCTGATGCTACATTACCTGATGGAGCTAAAGTTCTTCCAGGTAAAACCATATCTGAAGGAGGTCTTAAGTCTTTTAATAATTCTAAATTAGATGTAGAGACTGATTCAGATGGTAATGTTGTTACAAGAGAAGTAGATTATAGCGATGCAACAAAAGAGACTGTAAAGCAAAAAGGAGATAGAGCTTTTGGTAAATTTGTAACTCCTATTAAGTCGGAAGCAGAAGCAGAGATTGTTAAAATACAAAAATCATATCCTGGAATAGAAGCAAGAATTGTAAAAAGTGGTATGTCTTTTTCTATAAAAATAGACTTACCTGTATTAATTAAAACAAATAAAGATGCCATACAAGAGCAAAGCACAGAGAGCGTGGATGCACAAGAATCTTCCACAGGTAGCGAAACGATGGGACAAGGAGTATCCAACGAGCAGTCTACCAACGAGAGTAACACCAAAAGTGAAGAAACCAAAAGTAAAACGCAGGCCCAAGAGGAAATAGATAAAGAAGAGGCTTCAGATTTTGAAGCGTTAGTTAATCCTGATTCAAAAATTGAATCTGATATTGATAACCTTCCAGGGCAAAAACAAACCGTATTTAGCGATAAGGGTGTTGATGTTGATATTGAGGTTAATCAAGAAAGTCCGAATTTATCTTTTACTAAAAAAGGTAAAACACAACGAGATAACAAATTTTCTAATCAAATTTTAAAGCAATCAAAAACTGCTGCAAAAGCAATATCAAAAATATTTCCTGACATAAAAATTGTAGTACATAGAGACAACGAGCAATATCGTAAAATTGATGCTGATAATGACAGCGGTATGTATAACCCAAATGATAATACGATACATATTAATTTATCGCGTGCCGGTAAGCGAACTGTTGCTCATGAAATATTTCATGCGGTATTATTGAATAAGTTAAAAATGAATGAACAAGCAGCAAGAGCTGTTACTAAAAAAATGGTTCAAGCTTTGACGCGTTCTAAGACTTTAGATAAAGCCACAAGAACTGAACTAAAAAGATTCATTAAAAACTACGATTCTGAAATTCAAAACGAAGAGAAATTATCTGAAATTGTAGGTATGCTTTCTGACAACTATACATCATTGGATGCTAGTTCTAAGTCAGTTGTAAGAAAATGGGTTGAAAAGATTGCTGCCGGCCTTGGTATTGAAATTGGTCAATCGGAAGCAGATGTTGTAGACTTATTGAATGTAATTGCACGTAAAACAATTAGTGGTCAAGAAATTACAGAGGGAGATCTTAAAGTAATAGATGATTTTGAAGGAGGTAAAAACGTTAAAAATCCTTCTGAACTTTTTGCACGAAAAAGTATAGGAGATTTTGAAATATCCTACACAGAGAATGAACAAATTTCCGATTACCTAAAAGATGGAAGAATTACGCAGCCACAAAACTTGGAATTTATGAGAGGATTAAGTTCTGCTCTTCAGTCTCCAGACGATATGATGGTTGGTCAGCTTAAATATAAAGGTAAAGTAATATTTGAAGGTCAAGGAGGTTTATTTTTTGTAACAAAATTTGGTGCGGTATGGGCTGCTGGTAACGTTAAAACAGCAAAAGTTTTAGCTGACATGATTAACAGAAGTGTTAAAGAAAATGGCGGTAAAAAAGGATTTTTAACTTTAACGAAAGGAACTGATGCTAAATTAGTTAGTAGTGCTTCGGGTGTTAATTCCACTCTAGCAATACTTGAAACATTGCTTGATTCAGGTTTAATAACACCATCATCTTTTAGATCAGCAGTATCTTCATCTGTTATTAAAGCAGGAGGTAAAATTAATTTACGCCAAAGCGCAAAAGATTTAAAAATAGATGTTGAGAAATATTTTTCTGACTCAACTACAACTACTTTTGCATTAAGGGGTCTTGTTGTAAATGATATAATTACTGCATTAGCAAAAGGATTAACATCTCCATTAAATAAAGATTTAAGTAAATCAGAGAGGTTGCTTGTTAAACAAAAAGAAAAAGAAAATAAGGGTAAAATTATTAATTTTTTAGGTGGAGATATTTCTAAGGGTCTTGGTGCTGGTACTACTCCTAAATCACAATCTTTCGTTGATTTAATAGCTAAAGTTGTTGGTGAAAAACTAGTCAAAGGTTTAAACACTGGAGATGTATATGCTGTTATAGAGGTTGATGGAGAAGTAGAAGCTGTTGAAGGAGATCATAAATCATATAAAGGGTTTATAAAACAAAAAAACGGTAACCCACCAATTTTACATCTTCTTAAAGACAGAGTCCATGGTCGTGAGTACATAACCAGGGATTCAGGAAAAGTTTATACTGGTCCAGCTGTAGCTACAAATGAATTTGTTACATATAATATTTCTGACAATATTGATTCAGATAATAATTTAACCCTTAGAGATAATGCAAACGAAAAGTCTGAAACTGAAACACCAGAAGTTCGTAAACAAAAATCTGACGCAGAAAAGTTAGGGTTGCTTTACAAGATGAATATAAAAGGATTCATGCCTAAGACGATACCACTTGGCCCACTACAGCAATCCGCTAGAAAATTAGGTCTAAGAGTAGAGCGAGCATTATTTAAGGAAGGATACCAGAAAGGTCAAGTTGCTGGGTATTATTTTTCTAATGGTATTACACAAAATGGTAAACCAAGATTTTACAATCCAAGAGCTGGCATTAGAAAGCAGCAGTCAATGGGTGAAATAGGTAGATCAGAAACTCAAGCAATTGATATCATAAGGCTAGGAAGAGATAATAATATAAAAGATGATACTATTGTTGACTACCTAAAACGTAACACTGTTTTCTTAATGAAGGACATAAATCCTTTAATGAAAATAACTAATTTTGCTTTAAGAAATGTGCCAAAAGTTTTTGGTAATATTCAGGGAGGCATGATGTCTGGTATAAAGGTCTTTAATAAGGTATATGAATTTAGGAAAAACTTATTAGATAATAACTTGACAGCTACAGGTAAAGCAATATTAAAGCTTAATGCCAAAATTGATGTAGAAAAAGGTAAAATTCTTCAAGGAGATTTATTTGATGCAAAAAAATCAGAAAAAATTGAAGCTGAAATTAAAAAAATAGAAAATCAAATTTCTAAAATTCAAAAGACAGCTAAAGCTAAAAACCGTAAGTTCTATAAATTTACTCAAGAAGAAATTGATAACGCAACATTAGATTTTTTACAGAGTCAACCGGAATATAAAGCCGCTTCAAATAAAGGAGCCTACAGTACTTTACAAGCTCAAATGACTTCACAGATGATGGATGCTTTTGAGGGTGGATTTATGCGTGGAGACGCTGCTGCTAGGATTAAATTGGCTAGAAAGTTAATTAAAGGAAGAGGTAAATCTGATTTACAAGCAACGCAAAGAGATTTAAGAAACTTCATAAGAAAATCTCTTCCAAGCTACGTGTTTGAAAAGCCAGAGGTTATGAAGTTAATGAGACAAATAACTGCCGCTAATTCTAAAAATATTGAAAATTTAAAAGAAGAAGTTTTAGAGTTTGTAAATAAAAAAACCAACACAGAACTTACTAAAAAAATAAGAAAAATATTAGGAGGGAAATACGATGACACGCAGTCAGGAAGAAAAAAAGCATACAAAGTTAGTGACGATGTTCGTAAGAGATTAGAGTCTATTCAAAAAATAGTTGCTGACATTAGTTCTAAAACAGACTATAAAACATTAAAGACAATTTATGAAAATCTTGAAAGTCAAATTTCAGCTATTGAGAAACTAGATTCAATAGAGATGTCAAAAATGACAGCAGACTACAGTGACTTACAGATAGCTTTAAATTTTGTAAATGCTCAACTTTCTTTAGATATTTCTATTGAAAAAACTATAGACCTACAGAGTGTGATTGATAATTTAAATGATTTAGTCAATGAAGGTAAGTCTGAATTAGAGGCAGCCATAAAAGCTAAACACTTTCAATATATAGATAATTTTCAACGAGCTTACTATGAGATTACTGGTAAAAAGATTGAAATGTATATTCCTAACCCTGAGTTTGATAATTTACAGGTGGAGTCTAAATCAAACCCTAGACTTATTTCTAATCCGGAGAGCAAACAAGCTCTTTTAGACTATACGGCTTTATCTCAAGCAAAAAAAGATCGTGTAATAAATAAAGCTAAAGTAATATTCTCAAGAATAACCGAATCAATGGTTGGTTTTGTTATTGGAAACAATGATTTATTAAACTTAATGTCTAAGATTGGTAAAATGCCTGGCGAATTATTTGGTGGAGACCTACAAGAGATGGTTACATTTAAAATAGACGAGTCAACAAACGAGTTTAAAGCTCGTAAAATGGCTACAACTATAATTATAAATGAAAAAGTAGAGAAAGTTTACGGTAAAAAATGGAGAGAAAAATCACAGAAAGATAGCATCCCTGCTTCAACAGGAATTGTTATGTCTAGTGGTGTAGAGATTGAGGATTTAAGTCAGAACCAAATGGCTTACTTGGTGAACCAATACAAAGACCCATCTAACCAGGATTCTTATGTAAATAAATACGGTAAAGACTATCCGAGAGTAATGAAAGAAATGGAGGCTCTGTTAAACGAGGAGGTTCAAGAACTCATGAGATGGCAAGTAGAAGAGTTTTTTCCTTCTTTATATGACGGTTATAATGAAGCTTACAAGAAAGTTTATAGAACCTCTATGCCTTGGAATGAACATTATGCTGGTAGAATATACAGAGAAGGTGTTGAAGATAATTCAGTTGATGTTTTATCAAATGATAAAGGAGCTTACAAAGGTTTTGCTTCTCCTGGCTCTACAAAGTCAAGGGTCAATAATACAAAGGCTATAAAAAGTATGGATCAAATGGCGGCAATGATGACTTATGTAAATGACATGAATTATTTTGCAGCATTTTCTGAAAACTTAAATGATATAGCTAATATTTTTGGAAATCAAAATATTAAAGATGCTATTGTAAATAACTATGGGAAAGGCCCTATGAAGAGTATCGATACTATGATAGACACCTTATCTAAAAGAGGGGTTTCAAAAGAGTATGGAATGGATTGGATTAACAATGTTACTTCAGCTTTTGTTATAGGAAGGCTGGCTATTAACCCAACTATTTTTATTAAACAGTTGACATCTGCTCCAGCTTATGCTGTTAGAATTGGTTTTAGAAACTGGATGAAGTATGGAACAATGGGAATCCCTGACATGAAAGCTAATTGGAAAGAGATAACTGATAATTCTATCTACATACAAGACAGGTATGGTGAATCTATTTTAAGAACATTAGAAACTTATGCTCCATCTAAAATACAAAGTTTAGTGCCTTCTGAAACCAAGGACAATATTATTAATGCATTAATGTATTTAGTGAAACAGGGAGATAAGGGTGCTATCGTAATTGGTGGTGTACCTAACTATGCGTTTTACAAAGACCAATATAGAAAGAAAAATCCTGTTGCAACAGACCAAGAAGTAATTGATTATGCTGTAAAAATGTTTGAAAGAGATACGAAATCATCTCAGCAATCAAGTGATATACAAGACAAGGATCAGTATCAAACCGGTGGAGCTTTTAATAGAAGTTTAAATATGTTCTTAACGTCTGTAAAACAGTATTTAAGAAAAGAAATGACAACCACACGAAATCTTTATAGAAAAATAAGTAGTGGTGGTAAAGAAGGAAAGGGTACTTATTGGGAAAATGTTAAAACATTAGCAATGTATCACTCTATTCTTCCGGTTATATTTCAATATATTTCTGCTGGACTTCCTGGTGTTTTAGCGCCATGGGAGGATGAAGACGAGGAGACTTTATTAAGAGCAGCTGTTTTAGGTAACTTAAATGGTTTGTTTATTATAGGAAGTTTTGTTGAAGCGTTTGGAGATTATTTAACTGCTAAACCATGGACAGGACAAGATGAATCTGCTGTTCCAATTTTAACTATAGGTTTAAAGTTTTTTAGAGAACTTAATGACGCTAATCAGTATAACGTAACTCCTTTTGATAAAAACGGAAAACAAAGAACCGAAGAGTCAATTAACGAAAGCATTGCTGGAAAACAAAATGCTACTAAAAAAGCTTTTTTTAATCTTGCTAACGCTGGATTGCCTTTAAAACAAGTAGAACGTTTAATTAAAAATGCAGATTTAATTACGAGTGGTAAGGCGCAAGGTGCTGAGTTGATAATGAGAATCTTACAATTTTCTGACTACCAAGTTACATCCAAAGAACAAAAGGATGCGGCTAGGAAAAAGAAAACCAAGCCGAGACAAAAGAACTTGACAAACAAGGAGTTGGAGAAGTATAATCCAGAGGCGTATGAAAGAAAAATGCAAATTCAAGATGAATTTCGTAACTCTGACATGTACAGACAGCAACAAGAAATGAAGAGGCAACAAAAAGAACGAAGAGAGCAAATGCTTGACGAAATGTATAATTAAATTTCATCAGATAAAGACTTAATAAGGTCGTTCATTATTACTACAATGTCCTTGGCCTTATTCTTTGCTGTTTCATGATCACGCTCCATAAGGTCTTCATATAGGTCGTTTGTAAGTGAATGAATGTTATTTGTTAAGTGATTAATATGACTTATAGCAATCAAGTCACTGTGTGTTACAGGTTTAGGCATGGGTGAAATGTTATAATATTAGTAATATACAATTTTTATTTATTTAATATAACTTCGTAGCCTAAATTTATTTTTATATAAAGCGCTTCGAGTGGAGTTATACTATCGTGTGAATGTATATTTTTACCCTCTTTTGTTAATTTTTTTTCTATACCATTGTCTGAAAACAAAAAGAAAGTGTTCTCTTCTGACATGCTCGGTGCGATTCCAAAATCGAAATAAGAAACTAAGCTTAAGTGGTATTCTTTAATAAATTTAGTAACCCTCTCTTCAGTTGTTCCAGCCCTGTAAGCTATAGATTTAATAGATAGCTTGTGGTTTTCTGAGTATATCTTTAATACTGACTCGTTTAATAATTTTGTTTTTGATAATTCTGAGTTAATCTTTCCCATTGTATATTTCTGTTTTAAAACCGTATGACTGTAATTCTTTTAATCTATATTTTTGTAGTTCTGACACTACTCCCTTTGGTGTTTTTACTTCCGAAAATAAAACATCACAACCCTTTGGTAGTGCAATTAAATCAGGAATACCATTCTTGTTGGTTAGCTTTAGCTTTATTACGTAGTAGCCTTGCGCTTCAAGTTCGTCAATTCTTTTCTTTTGTATTTGTTGCTCTGTCATCGCTCCATAATTTATTTTCTGTTAAATATTCTGGATTCATCATTGGAATCCACATATTATGCGGTTCTCCAAATATCCAATTTGTTTGACAATACACTCCTAGAGTTTCCTTTGCCATATTATGTTTCATAGTTTTTAATCAAATGGTTCTTTACGTTTGTTTAGATTTAAAAATATCGCTGCGATGCAGATAATTACAGCGAAAATTGCAATTACATTTTCCATTATATTTATTGTTTTGTTGTTTCAGTTGGTTTATAGTTTAAACACGCATATACTCCATGAGATAGTCTTTGTATTTTTCGACTTAAGACTAATTTCTTTAATATATCAGCTAAAGTTCGTTCTTTTATAAACATAGTTTTAGATTTATCTCGAATTTCCCATCTTTCAAGTATTCTTCCTTCGTCATTCATCCATTTTACTAATTCTTTTACTTTTACATCGTTGTATGAGTATTCAAATGACCAATCATCTGAAGCATACGCCATTCTTCCATAATTTTTTCTTTTTTTCATTGAATTTAATTTAAAGTTAACAAATCCCTTTCAAAGTGTCTAAGGGTATAATTTTTTTTCTTAATTACTGACTGATAAATATCATGCTCAATACCTCCCTTAGAAAATATCCAATACACATCATTCTCAAGCCTATCCTTTGTAGTCATCCTATCTCGTGACTGCCAATAGCTGGTTGCTGAGAAGTCAATGTTGTAATACACTAATATCTTAGCCTCCTTCAAACTTATTCCCTCTCTACCACTTACAATCTGTAGAGCAATACTTTTATCTGTTGACTTAAACGTTTCTAAGTCTGTGCATAATTGGTCTCCATAAATTTTCTGTAAAGCAACTAACTCTTGCTTGAACTTATAAAATATTCCAATCTTTATATCTATGAAATTGTCGTGAATAAATTCAGCCTTGCTATAGTCAAGAACCATAGAGTTGCCAGACTCGAACTTAACCGTTCCAGAATATATTTGATGAAGTTTCATCATTAGCTTTACCGGAGTGTCAGCCAATATCACATCATCCTTGCCTTCTATTACTAAGTTTTTGGTTAAATTTTTTGCTAACTGATAAGTTATGGGTAGCATATCCACCTCAATAACATGCTCAGTAGTCTTCACTTTAAATCCAGCCTCCTTTTGAGTGTAAGATAGCGTGTGTGGTTTCATTTCAGAAATAATCGTGTCCAGCCCACAACTGTAGTCGTTAATTAGAAAACTATTAATTTTTCTCTGAGTAATGTTTACATACTTCTTAGCAAATTTATAGAAAGTTGTGTATTCCTTGAATGGATGGTTTTTCATTATAGACACTTGGTGGTACATCTGACTATAAGATTCAGGGGTTGGTGTTCCTGATAAGAATATTACGTATGGATTGTTTTTAAGAATAAGAGACTTTACCTGTGTAGACCTTTTATTTCTTTTAGGGAATGCTCCCATTCCATGGGACTCATCACACACCACCATGTCCCAACCTTTCTGATCAATTTTATGTAAGGACTCGTAGTTTATAACAGTAATCTTGTAGGAAGGGTTAAGCATTTTGTAGTCATCTTCTATGCTACCAATTGCTTTCTTTTTAGTAATAAACAAAAGGTTTTGAACCGGCAAAAGCGCACTGACACCCAAACTAGTCAACGTTTTACCAGTCCTAACCTCCATTGCAAGATACACAAACCTATCCTTTTCCAGCAAAGGTTTAGCTTTTTTAATCATTTCTAATTGATAGTCTCTAAATTCCATTTTAGTGTTTTAAAAGTCCATATCTAATTCTCCGTTGGTTTCAAGTTCGTGCTTGCTTCTGAACAGTATCCAATTGCCTGGCCCTTCTCTACCCACATCGGGTAAGCAACCGAATTTATACTTTGAGTATGCTTTAAGGTACTTACCAAACCTTGTATTTGTCACTGGTCTTGAACCATGTTTTTTAGCATCCGGACAAACCTCTAAGAAGTCAAGAAACAAATGGTTTACATAACGTTTTCTATCTTTACCAAGCATTCCGTTAACTTGCTTATCCCCTGTTAATCCACACCAATAAGCAAAATCACTATTGGTACTAACCATAAATGCTTTTAGTTTTTGGTTCTTGAAATTAGCCTTAACCAATCCCTTCTTCATATAAATCTGTAGGCACTCAATCATGTAATTATCAAACGAACACCACTCGTCATCGTCCCACTCGCCAAACATCAACTTACCTAAGTCTATTAATGGAGTCATTCCGTTTGTGTAGTACTGTGATAGTTCCAACTCCCATTTCCTTCTCTCAAAAGAAGAACCCTCTCCATTGATGGCGTAATTGGTCGTGATAGAAACCTTTGGAGATTTCTCAAAAGGAATTTTTATAGCATCCTTGTTTTTCTTTTCCAAGGTTAATCCTTCGGTAACCAAAGAGAATAATCTTTCAAAATCAAAGTGTTTCTTTACATCATCAAAGCAAAGTATCTGAGTATCTGCCGAAACTAATTGGTAAGCAAAACTCTTTTCAAAATTAAAAGACTTACCATCAATTACAACCAGCTTTTTCATATGACCAAGTGCGTTCATAAACAAGCCCTTGCCTGTCCCCCCTTCAGGGTTGTCTGATATAACTTCATCGTTTAGGATTACTGCCGGAGAGTATGATAGGTTTTTCCAAGCGTGTAGCAAGTACCCTATAGTACTACGAAAAGACTCTATAATAAGTTCGTCTTTATTTGAAATATTGTGAATGAATTTTTGGTAATCACATTCCTTACTGTCACATAAATTAAAGTCTCTATCGATAACATGGTCTTTCCATACATACCCACCAAGGTCTATGTAGTCAATAATTTTAACCTCCCCATGCTTGACTTGTACTGCTCCATTGTTGTAGTATAGGTAAGCGTTATACTTGTCGTCCTCTATAAAATGAATATCGGGAGAGTCTAAAAGTGTAAGGAACTCATCTCTGAAGTACCTCGTGCTTTCTGCAAAATAATTATAGATACTGTAGTCATCCAACTTTAAAAGATATTTTAGTACAAAGTCTTTTATCTCATTGTCTGAGGTGTGGTCTATAAGATTGTTTGTTACTTTCACGAAAACAAAACTCTTGCTTCCGGTAGGGTTGAACTTACCAAACCCATTGTCCTCCAAGAACTCCTTAAAGAATATAGGTATAATCTTTACAACACCCTTCTCGTTCTTGCTCCAAAACTGATAAACTTTGTTCGCCTCATCCAGCGTTGCAATTGCTTTTGAGGCTACCGAGGGGCTAACATCATCGTCTTCCAATTCGGCTTGTATTTCTTTTTTTGAAACTCCTCTTTTTAATTGCATCCTAACATTATTTACCTTGTCCTCGTCTTCGTAGAACTTTGTACCGAAATTAGCACTCTTAGAGTATGCGCTCTTTATGGTTTTTTTAATTTCTGTAGCAGTAAAATTAGAACTTTGGTAGTTAGTTAAGAAAATATGCTCTGCAAGGGAATTCTGTATTCCGAAGTCATTAAAAGCAGCAGCCAATATATATGTATGGTTATTCCTATGCCCCTCTACCCATGGGTATTTTTTAGTCCACCACTTTATTAATATTTCTACTATCTTTCCTTCATCTGTAACTGGTATTGTATTTATACCGGTACTTCTCTCAACCTCCACATACTCTTGCTCCTCAATTTTATCCCATAAACTTGAAAGTGTATTGATGTGAATTAATGGGTCGTAAGACTCGTAGCAAACTCGTGAGACATTCTTACACGACTTATCGAAGTTCTCGCTATTAAAATAATTTTGAAGGCTTAGGAAGTAGTTTTTGTGGTTGTCTGTTTCTGTAGGAATTTTAACCAATACCTTTAGTCCATTTCCACTTGGCGAAACGAAAACAGAGAAAACGTATCTGTCTTTTGACAATCTCTGCTTTTCTTGTAGCATTAAGGTTTTTGTTTTGTACTCATCAAAATCCAAACAGATTAATCCACTATGATTTATTATAGCATTGTCTGCCCTCTTACTAAAAGTTCCACTAAAGCAAATTGCTGGAAGTTTAGCTTTTAATATCTTTCGAGTATCCTTGTCCTTTTCTCCACGTATACTTTTAACAGTATCTTTAGATGCCCCATCCTTTATACGGTCAAGGATTACGTTTACATGCTTGTAAAACGGTTGTGATGTTTGTTTTATATCTTTAAAAATAGTAATCTCCATTCTATGTCAGTTATATGTAGTTTTGTGTTAATCTTAATAGTATTAAATATCTGTAAAAGAACTACTTAACTATATTTATGTTGAATATGTTGAATATAAGTTGTATAATGTAGTTGGAAATAAAGTTGTTGCCGTTCTTATATAGAATTGTAAAAGTGAATAATAATTAACATTATCAACACAGTTAATAGCAAAAGAAAGGGGCAAAAGCCCCTTGCCTTAGTGCCTTAGATGACTTTAATAGTCTTCATCTGTTGTTTTAGCCTTAGCCTCCCAAGTATCTAATTCAATGTAAGGTTTCCCATTCTTAGACATCAACACGTTCATATTGACCCAACCATTTTTTGCATTTTCGGTTAAGAATTTTGTTGCATCTTCTACTTTACAACTTAGGTTACCAATTACGAATTCAGGTGCATCGTCTCTTCTTTTCCATGAGAATCCGTCTGCGAAAATTTTGTCTGCCATTTTATTTGTTTTTTATAATTATTGTACGCTCCATAATTTCTATGGCAGAAAGAATAGCATTATTCTTTTCATCTGCCGAACTGCACGATAGTGGAACTTCTATCCATACAGAGTTTCTCTCTTTTAGTAGACTTTTATAAAGTCTGCCTATGCACGTAGTTAAGTATGTCTTCAGTCGCATTGTCGCTAAAAAATTTATGATACACTTCCATTGCTTTCTCTACTTTGTTACGCCCACCCTCCAAGAATTCAGATGAACATTCAAATACTCCTAACCTACCGGTAGCTTTGTCTATAACAAAAAATACAAGTGGCTTCTCAAACAGTCTTTGGTAAATGTATGCTTGACTATCGTAGTTGTAAGTCTTAGCACTGTACATAAATTTATCAATATCAGAAGTTGTTTTGATGTCAATTATTAACTGACTATTGTGGTTCACAATATCAGCCTTACCTTTCCAATCTAAACCCATTATGTTCTGAACTGCCGGCACTTCAAACTCATTCCCATCCTCGTAAATGTACTCACACATCTCCATATTGGAAGACATAATATCACACAAAGAGTCAAGATGTTCCTTCTCCTTCTGTAGCAGTATGATTTCTCCTTCTGGACACGCATCCTTGTACTTCTTTGTACTACGTGTAGAAGAATCGATTACTTCAAATTGGTCTAACTTGTGTGGCTCCAACATCTTTGTATGGAAGTAACTACCCTCAAGCATTGGCTTTGTTTTCTGTTGAGGTATCCTAAACTGTGTTGGGTTCTTAAGTAGGTTATATAGATCCGAGTTTGATAGATACTGTCTACCAAACTGACCATAATAATCTTTGTCGTCTCTTAGTCTTTCTAAGACCTCTGCGTTATTCATTTGGAGTATCCTTTAAGTCAACAAAACCTTTAATACTTTTCTTCACAGTGGGACTAATCGCATACTTCGTAGACAACGTGTTTACGATAGCTTCCAACCCTTTGCTTTTGTTTCTTGCGATATAGCTTAAAACAGTTACCCAATTACCATCTCCAATATCTAAAGTGATATGTTTAGGAGTTTTCTTTTCGGTCTTAGCTACTGCTACGGCTTTTGCTTTCGCATTCACTTTAGACTCGGCTTGTTCTGTTTCAATTTCCGGTAAATCTTCTCCGGCATAAATATAAATACCCATACCAAACATAGCTAAGTTTTTTACTAAGCACCTCATCATCGTTTTGTTGATGTCAAAAGAACTTGCTTGAGCCACTTGCTTGTCTCCATACTTTGTCGCATAACTATAGGCTACTTTTTTCATAGCCTTGTTTGCCCCATCCATAACCGGCAACCACATTGGTAGAGTTTCCCCATCAATAGTTACGCTACTGTAGCACATAAACCCAAGTGCCTCGTCATAGGTTGTTTCTCCCATTTCGTAGGTAGCATCCGGACACGCTTTCTTTACTTCGCTCCATGCCCATGCCCATGATAGGTAGGTTAGATTCTTTTTCTTCTCTGTCTTGTCGTTGACATTGATTGCTGACAATTTTTCAAAGGTTGTCATTCCTTTTTCCTTGTTTTCCATTTGACTTGATTTAATTTAATTTAAAGTTAATAAGTTTTTTTTCTAGATATCAAAGCCTCTTTTAGTTTATCTAAGACAATATTTGCTTTAAAAAAACCAAAGGTTGTGCATAAATTTTCTTTATGGGCTTTATTTATATATTTTTTTACAAGATTTTCATTTACAATAAACTTGTTCCCTGTTTTTATTGCAATTTTTCCTTTAGAATTATACCCTGTGTTGGATGTTTTAATATCATTGTCTCCAAAACTGTTAATTTCATTAAGAAAAGACACCCATTCTTTCGATGCAATTTTAAGGTGCGTAGAATAAAAAGAAGGTGTTGAAATATGAGGAAATAAATCACATATTTGATTAAACTTTACTTCGTTTTCTTGGTATTTTATTGACGTTTCTTCCATTTGACTTAATTTAATTTTAATTTATAAGAGGCATACTTTAGTAGTACCGCATCCCTTTTTCTTTTAAGATTCTTAATGTGCTTGTCATTCTTACGAGTATTTACCTCTAACTTTATTCTGTCCTCTATAAGACCTAACTTATAAATACAGTTTTCTAAAGCTAAATGGACACAACCTTGCCTCCATCCGTACTTGTGAAACAGAGCATACTCATCAACACTACACTCTTGGTAGTAAGAGCCTCCTCTGCTCATATTTATAATCTTAATAGCGCCCTTGCTATTGGTAATCTTAACTCCCATCCTTATAACCATTTCATTGTCCAATTCCGTAGGAGAAGACTCAAAATCGGCACCCATCGCCTTAGCAAAAATACTTTTAAGACTGTGCATACTAATCTTTTGTGATTTCATTAATCAACTGCTTGTAGTCTGAGTCAGCGCTTATTAATTTCCTTGCTTTTGAGTATCCGTATCGTACCGTACTGTGACCAACTTTTAGTCCACTGTCCAGCATAAATTTTTGGATATAACTTATTTTTATTGGTCTCTCAATACATAGAAAGTATAAAAAATACCTTGCATCTACAATGTCTTGACGGTTGTTCTTAGTGAACATCTCAGCTAAACTTATGTCAAACTTCTCAGCTAATGATTTTGCGTAACTATCAAATATGTCTTTCTTCATTTTTTTTGATTTTTATTCCATCGTAATCCGATGTTTTTGTTTCTGTCCAATTAATTTCTATTCCGGTTGTTGACTGTGTCCAATCTACAGTGTCAACCTTTTCTTTTGATTTATCATTCATTACGTATTGGTTTGTACCACAAAAACCCCCACATTTCTGTGGAGGCTATTGCTTTAACTAAGCTATGCAACAAACTTAATTAGATTCAACTACAAATATCTTAGATTCCCAATGGGACTTCATCGTTCTGCTCTGTGTCTGTTTTAATCTCTTCGTATTCAACCTCATAATCCTCTATGGGTTGTATTTTTTTCGTAGTATCCATCGTAGCTAAATGAATTACTAAGTCTCGTGTAGTAGGGTTCTGAGGATTAAGAGCCTCGAAGAAAGTCTTAAGTAAATTGTCCATAATTAGAATAAAATTTGATTATATTTCGATTACAAATATAGTATAAATATTTGATTAAAAAAAAGTCTGTTATAAATTAATGCGATTTGTAACCGGTTACTGTTGAATTTGTAACCGGTTATAACCGGTTACATTTTAAACTCATTTATAGCTTCTAACAGTTCCTTTATGTGTTTTGTACTTGCGTAGCTATGCTCCTTCTGGACATCTACATTCTCCATAGATTCTCCCTCGTACTGCCATTTTGTGTTTTCTATCCAATTGCTTTTATCGTTTTCGTATGCGTACTCGTCAGCACTCATCTCTCTATTGGTAGTAATACCTAAGTTGTTGAACTCAACATATCCGGCAAAATTCATCCCATTCTCTTCGTACTCCATTTGAGCAGTAAGGTTGTAGACCATACAGATTCTCTCTACTAAACTTATTGGCGGACTCCAAGCACTATCTCCGGCAATTGTAAAGTCCTCTGCGCCCTCTTCGTGGTCGTCTAAATCAAATTCCCACCACTTTGTTCCGTAGGTGTAGTACGCATCCTTATGCCTCTTCTCAAGCACTTCTGTAGTGTCTCCAATTTTACCAATACCCAAAACAAAATCTCCGAACTCTGTGAAGTAGTTTGTCTTGTTGTAGGATTGAAACTTTTCGTGTAATTTTTTTAACTGTGCAGTGTCTCCATTGAACACTACGTGATT
>Ga0115001_10000858_pt1 | contig 23078 bp, 17 predicted proteins | sample ArcticOcean_MG_C_12_FD_89869 | JGI IMG/M metagenome (GOLD analysis project Ga0115001, IMG submission 89869) | Marine microbial communities from western Arctic Ocean - ArcticOcean_MG_CB8_130 | ecosystem: Environmental > Aquatic > Marine > Oceanic | place: Arctic Ocean: Canada Basin | collected... | reverse complement strand
GTAACATTACGCTTAGTCCTCTTCTGAAACGTCATTGATAAGTATCACGCGTTAAAAACACAAACACAGAGACAAATTGATATCAAAGAAGGCGGCCATTTAATGTCTCACCCGTCAGTCGCGAGAACAACACAACGCGTACATTTAACTCATTCGCAATCGAACAAACGATCTCTTCTTAAGAAATCATCGTCATCGTCACAATCTCACGCGACGACGAAGATCTTTTCTAACGAGAACAAAAGGAATACGGCGACTTTGACGAAGGCGCGAGCGCAGAGTAAAATGGTCGATCAATTACTCGGCGCAACGATCGAAGGCGGCGATGAACTGGTGAGAAAATCGGTCGAACAATATTACGGAGAAACGTTAAAGACATCGGAAGATTTAAAGACGACGGCGTGTTGTACACCGAACGGAATGCCTACGTTCTTGAAAAGAGCTTTAAGAGAAGTCCCTGACGAGATCAAGGCGAAGTATTACGGATGCGGGAGCCCGATACCGCAAGGCATCGATGGCTTGCGAGTGCTCGATTTAGGATCTGGTAGTGGGAGAGATTGCTACGTTGCTTCGAGATTGGTCGGCGAGAACGGGTTCGTGACCGGGATCGATATGACCGATAATCAGTTGGACGTCGCGAGGAAGTACGTTGAAGAGTATTGCGATAAGACGCTCGGGTATAAGAACGCGAACATGAAGTTCGTGAAAGGAGAGATTGAAGACGTTAAGAAAGCGGGTGTTGCAAATGAAACGATTGATTTGGCGATTTCGAATTGCGTCGTGAATTTGAGTCCCGATAAAAGGGCAGTTTTGCAAGGAGTGTATGACGCCCTAGCGTTTGGAGGCGAGTTCTACTTTTCAGACGTGTATTGCGATCGAAGATTGGATCAAGAGTTGAGGAAAGACCCGATATTGCTCGGCGAGTGTTTAGGGGGTGCAATGTATATCGAGGATTTTAAAAGGCTATGCGCTTCAGTCGGGTTTACGGATCCGAGAGTATTAGAAGGGCACGTGATCGAGGTCACGGATGAAAAGTTGAAAGATTTACTCGGCGAAGCGAAGTTTTATTCAATCACGTATCGATTGTTCAAATTACCTTCTGGAAGATTGGAAACTTTATGCGAAGATTACGGTCAATACGCTGTATATAAAGGAACGATTGAGGGTAATCCAAACGCATATTCGTTGGACGATCATCATCGCTTGGAAAAGGGAAAACCGATGTTAGTTTGCGGTAACACCGGGTCAATGCTCGGAGAAACGTGGTTAGGCAAACACTTCGATGTCATTGGAGATAGGAAAAAACATTACGGTTTGTTCGACTGTGGACCGAGCCCAGTCGCTGTGTCAAATTCTTCCTCTGCACCTGCGGGCGGCGCGTGCTGTTAACAAAAGAAAGAAGAAAATTTGTTGAAATACTTTTTAGTAAATATATAATTGATGGTGTCTATAATTGTAAGTAAAATATAATCATTATATATAAAGAAATAATACGTTCGCTTTTAAAGTTTGTTGTACAATATCATCCATTGACATCGTCATCTGACGCGCCGAAGAGATCAAGCTTTCTCAACTTGTTCACTCATTCACACAAAAATGAAGTACGATGAAAATTTTTCTTTTTAAGAATTTAAATCGGCGACCCTGAATCGTTCGGCAACGGCGGCGGCGAAGCGACAGATCCAGGAACTGGTGGCGGCGGTGAAGGCGGCGGCGGTGCTTTGATTGCAGACTCTGTGAAGATGCCTTGAACGGTTACTGCTGCTATGGAGTTCTTCTCCAACAAAGCAACGAATGCCTTGTTCGCCTCGCCTTCTACTGAATATACCAACTTTTCAATCTCAGTTTTCATAGTCTCTGCGTGCTCCATACTCCTCGCGTATACAACGTAACCGATATCAACAAACCCGTACGTTGCTTTTAAAGTCCGTCGTTTTTTCCATAACTTGTCCTCAACCAAAGTAACTCTCGTCCCATTGCTTGGAATGTCCAAATACTCCGCCATCGATAATTGAAACGCGTTTCGTTGTTCCGCCTTGAAGTTATCCGTCGTATATCCCTCAATAGCCAATCTGGACGTAATACTCGCAACTGGTTGGTAAAAACCACTCCCAACGTATGCCACAAAGTTCTCATCGTTCGTGTTCTGATTCGGTTCATATACGTATAAGCCGAATATGAGTCCCATAACGAGCATTAAAAAACCAAACGCCGAAAGTTTCTTACACGTCGACTCGGAGCAACAAAGAACGTTACCGTCCCATTCTTCGTCCTCTAACCATGGAATGCCTTCGAAACCGCCGCCTTTACCGCCACCTGCTTCGCGCTTCATTGATTTATCGCCTTTCATCTTTCCAAGAAATTGTTCGTTATTCGAAGGAGCCATTATATATATATATATATATTTCTTCGTGTTTTGTCCACTGTGCACTAATTATTGATACAAACGTAGATCTAGAGCGAGAGAGATCAAAACGAGAAGGAAATAAAATAAAACGAAGGTTAATAACGTAATAGAATTAATAAAAGATCTCTCGCTCTCTTCTATGCAACGATCGCACACACACGCACGCACACAAAGTGACCACCATCGCGCGAGTAGTGCACGCGTCGCACTAACGCGATCATTAATAAACACGAGAAAGTGTAACAAAAAGAAGATTACATAAAATTCTGAATTTTCTTTCGAGAAGACTTTTTTCTTCGTCGCAATTTGGAAGACCACAAACGTCTCTCTCGTTTTGAACCAGATCGAGCGTAAGATCTCTGGCTTCTTTCTTTCTTTCTCTGGAACTACATTAGTACTACTCACTCATGCGCACTGACGAAGATCGAGACCATGAGAGAGAGAAAGTGATTTCATTCGTACCTTTTGTGTGTCTCAGTAGTACTGCTGATAACTTCTTCGTAGTTATTTAAACGCGTGCACGAATTTTCTGTGGAGGTAGAAAGACGGGCCGCTTGTAAAAAAAAGAGGATTTTGATATCTGGTGGATTTCAGCAGTAAACCCTAAACTTGAAACCCTAAACCCTATATACCTCTACTCAAGCACCTCCTCGTCGTCCATTTCGCACACCGCACTTAAATTAGTAGCGTAGTAAATTACTTTGCGTGGAGTAATAGTTATAAATAAATGGTGATTTATTCGCGGTGATTTCCTTGAAGAAAGCGATGCTTGAATTCACTTATTTCGCACGCGTTTTAAATTAATACGATCGGAAGATTGAAAACGGTAACGGCGTCTATGACTTCAGCAGCGTCGGCGGTGTTGAGTACGACTGCGTCATCGTCGTCACGAAGTTTAGAGAACTGGTCACGGACGTTTACTGGTAGCAGTGATGGGCGAATGGAGTCACGCGTGAGCAGGCGTGTGAATTCGAACGCGTTAGCATCTTCGTCGTCGTCGTCGTCTGCGTCGTCATCTTCGAGACGTTACGATGACGATAATAAGACTAGATTAAGAAGAAGGAGTTTTGTCGCGACCGCTGCGACTAATACGACGCAGCAACAGCAGGGAAAACAAATACAAACGAACGATTTGTTCTCGAAAACATCCACGCCGGCGGAGATATGCCAAACAGTTTTGGATGAACTGAAAAGGAATCCGAATCAACCTGGATTACGCGTGACAGTTTTCACGGCAATCCAAGCTCTAGCGATCGATCGAGATTGCGTATTACATTGCTGCGCTTTATTGAGAGAATGTCTCGAGAAGTACGGCGATGAAGACCCTTCGATTGTGAGTCCGGCCACGATTGCTTTATTGGTAAGGGTTGAACGAGCGAGAACGAAGGCGTTGGGATTTAGGAATCGAAGCTCGAGTAGAATGAGATACGTAGCCGCGGTGTTCAAATTAGCCGAAGAGAAGTATGCAAAGATAAATAATAAGGGAGGGAAGAACAAGAAGAACAACTTTTTATTTTGTTCGGCGGAGAGTTATTGCGATATGATTCAGATATTGGCAAAATATTGCTCGGATGATGAAGATAAACAACAAAAACAAAAACAACCGACAAGTGCATTGATGGTGAACGATTCTAATACTAAAAGAGTATCATCATCAACAACGAACAAACTTAAATTAGTAGATCCTAAGTGTCCATCTTTAGGAGCGAGAGTGGAACCGACTTTAGATAGCGCGTTGGATTTTTGGCAAAGACTCGAAACACTTCTCGAAGAAAAAACGAAAGCGAAAACGAACAAAGTAAATAATAATAGCAAGCCGTTGTTCCCATCAGATTTGGATAATAACGCAATAGTTACCGGGGTATGCGCCCTTGTTTCTGCAAAGAAAAGATCCGAAGCCGAGCGATTTTTATCGAAAACAAATCCAAAGTTACTTTCGGCGTCTTGTTTCAACGTCTTGATAGAATCATTTGGGGATGAAAAAAATGCCAGAGGTGTGCAATCGACGTTAAAGATGATGCGAGGCTTTAATGTTCCTGAAAATGAAGCGACTTTTGGTGCTTTAGTGACCGCGTTTGCAAAATGTGACCAACTCGAGCAAGCCGAGGAGTTTCTCGAACTCGCGGGTAAGAAAAAATATGCCACGGCGAGATCAAAACCAGGCGTGCGAGCGTACACGTCGTATATTCAAAATCTATGTAGATCAAAAAGAGTCGACGAGGCGAGGAAAATCTTATTCGACGAAATGCTCGGCAATAAAATCGAAGTAAAACCAAATGTGCATACGTTTACTGCGTTTATAAACGGCCTCAACTATAGTGACATGAAAAACCCAGGTAGCTTAAGTGAAGAGAAGAAAATCGTTGAAGAAATGTTTCAAACGTTAGAGACCATGCAGAACTCTAGCGTTCAACCGACGACGGCGACGTTTAACGCGATTCTCAAGCGTGTTTCAGTCTTATTTTCTTCGAATTCATCAGCGAAGACTAAGAAAATTGATGAATACGCGCGGTCAATAATCGATGATGTCTTTCGCGAAATGGAGTCTGTGAACTGTTTGCCGAATCTTATCACGTTCAACACTTTAATTGATGCCGCGGTTGCATCAGATAGACCAAACGATGCGTACGAATGGCTTTCGCGTCTCGCATCATCTGGTCTAAAGCCTGATCAGTATACTTACGCAACTTTATTGAAATTCTTTGCTTTGCGGCGAGATGCGAATGGTACTAAATGGGTATTGGGCGAAATTGATCGTTTACGAGTGCGAGTGGATGTGAGAGTCTATAATGCGGCATTTAATGCCTTGTCGAAGAGTGGCGAAATCGATGAGACTGTGCAATTGATTGAAAAGTTGGAAAGCACGACTGGTGTTGCGCCGGACGCAGCGAGTTATTTAGTCATCATCGACGCGTACGCCGCTGATTCTAAAATCAAAGAAGCTGTTAAGGTGTATGAAACTTTTTGTAGAGGCGAAGGACAAACTGATGCGAGAACGAGGTCACGGATGGTGAGGATTTTATGTGATTTCAAGAAATCAACGTCTTCGTCGTCGTTTCAAGAGGCGAGCGTTTGGATAGAGAGCATTATCGAAAAAGATTCAGTTTCAGAAGACGAAAGAATTCAACTTCGTGAGGCGATGGAAAAGTATTCTTCAGCTTCCTCGCCGTCGACGAAAAAGTCTCAGCAAAATCAACAACAACAAGTGCAACAGAGAAGAGTCATTATTCGCGAAGCTATTTTGTTACCAAATGAGGATGCGGATGTATCCTCTTCGAGAGAATTTGAAGGGATGTACGCGATGTATTCGATGGAAAAAGATAACGATAGCGACGAAATCAAACTCACGAAAACAAACGTACCGTGCGATACGGATCAGTCGTTTGAGTGGAACCGTGGCGTACAGATGTGGAAGTTTTGGTTGGGCTTGCCGAATAGCTACTACCGCGACAACGACTCCCCTTTTACAGATGAAGATGAGGAGAATAATCCGAAGAACATGAGAGGTCCATTAAAGGTTTAATCAAACATAGTGTATGTTGCTCGAACGCTTTCAATGAATGCGACCGGGCTGCAATGTTTCAAGCCATTGACGCTTTGAAAACTGAGTCAGTGATATCGGACGTGTTAAATGCTCGCTTAATACAGGTATCGAAGCCCCAGAAAGAATACTAGTGCCACAGAAAAGGATGATCGGCCCTCGAGAGTTGCCCCTTTGCAACTAAATCCTTCATATTTAGTACATTAGCCGTAGTATATTAATATAAAATAGCAGCGCTAAATCTAAACAAGAGAGCTCGAACCGTAACTTGATCCTCTCGTTCGAACGAGTAAATGAGGAGAATTTTCGCCGCCGCCTGTATTTGCTGTTGTTCTTCTTCCCATGTTGTCGTCATCGTCGATATTGTTATCATTATTGTTGTTGTCGTTTTGACCATCGTTCTCTACATCTTCCTCTTCTTCTACTGCAAAAGAGCTTCTTCTTTCTTCTGCCGTTTGAAGCAATTGCATCGAGAAACTTAAAATATCGCTCAATATGTCATCATTCATTTCAGCGTGCTCTAAAACATTTCTCCTAAATTCCTCTTCTAACACTCGTCTCCTAGCTAAACTAATTTCCTCCTCCCTCTCCTCATCCGCGGCGTGATTTCTATCTCCTCCTCGCGTTCCGTAATACTCTGCTCTACGGTTAGTCTCCTCTTCCTCGTCCTCATCCTCTTCTCCAATAATCAAACCCTCCGTCGTCGGTCGAATCAACCGCTCTTCGCTTCCGTTCGTGGCCGTCGTTTTGCTCGGTCGTTTTGCTCTCAAACTCACTCGACACGTAGGACATCTTCTCGATCGCTCGAGCCAACTTTTAATGCACTTGGAATGGTATTGATGCCCGCAATAAGGCATCTCCGCGATCGATATCGATATCCTTTCCTCTTCTCTCTCTTCTTCTGATTCATAAAAACTACTACAATCGCATAAAGAACACAAACATATCGCGCACTGCTTGTTATCTTCTCCACTCAGCACCAGCTCAGCGCTTTTTATTACATCAGTATGTTTAATTTTCTCCATATCCTCACTCGAGGCTGCTAACATCATCGTCTTATTGTTATTCCCTGCTCTTCCTTCGCCTTCTTCTTCTTCTTCTTCTTCGTCGTCGTTCGTTTCTGGATCATCGAGCTCCCATGTTTCGAGCCAGTCTTCGTACGATATTCTCTGCGTTGCGATGAGTTCCATTCTTTTATGTTTACAATTCGTTAGAGAATAGTAAAGTCAAAGTCAGCTCGAGGAAGATTGATATCAAATTAATGAAGATGATGATGACGATCGTCGCGAAGTATCGATGTGATGTATGAACTTATGTGTGTGCGTGTGTGTGTGTGTGTGTGTTCCGCGAAGACGGTTATAAAAATGGCCACCACTACAAACTTTTCTCATGTGATGATGCGGAATACAGTACATGAGCGCATATTTCATGGAGGTGACAAAATCACAATAAAACTAGTAAACTACGCAACAAACTTGACAAAAATACTCTACTAATGAATCTATTACTTAAACGCTTCGCTGTTCCCAGCGGCTTTGACGTATCTTCGTTTTTTAATCGCATATAAAGTTAAGATACCGAAAGCGGTAACGATCGTACCGGCGATATAGCGCCAACCCATCGGTTTCGGGTAAAGTATTAAACTCAATGCGATTGATAACATTTTACGCAAGGCTTTGATGATTTCTGTGTTTGTTGCACCGTATTGCCGAATGGAGAGTAAGATGAATGAAACGCTTAAATAGCCGAAAGTTGCGGCGAGCATGGCCCTTAAGACGACGTCATGATGGAGAGACATGTAGTTTATGATTGGCCATATTTCACCGTTCATGGTCATGCCGCTGGCGGTTAAAACAAAACCGATTATGTTCGCGTGCATGACAACTTCGGCGTGTGACGCTGGAAGCGAGACGTTGAATAAGCGACGTTCTTCAAAATTCCCAGCGGTTGCCTCAATGAACAGTGCACAGATGATCATGATGACACCTTTTGGTTGAAATTGCGGCAACGACGCCGCGTCGCCCAACGCGAACAAACACACACCGCACACTAACGTCATAGCTGCAAAGTAATCCGCGGAAGAGTACTTTCGTCCTTGCATGAACGCACCCATAACCATCGTCGGTATTACTTTCGAACATTTTGCGACGATCCTCGTCGTATAATTTATATAGGACAAACTAAAATTCGTTAAATACATCCCTCCGCTCGTCATCGTTGCTAAGATGAAATAGTCTCTCAATTTCGCGCGCCTCCTAAATATATTAAAATCGTTTCCTCCTATTATTGCACCCACGTTACCACCACTGTTACCACCGACGTTGCTCAAAATCATCGCGTTAAACTTACTATTCGTATAAGAAGAATCGCGAAACTCGTCGTTCGCGAACCGTTCTAAAAACGCAAGAACGGCATACGTCGCACTCGTCGTCAACGTCACCATCCCCCCGAACCTAAACTCCTTCGTCGAGCCTCTAAAAACACCTTCCTGTATAGTCGTAAATCCTACGTATGCCAGTAAAGCGCCGATCGCTAGGAACCAAAATAGTGCTTTTTCGGAATACCTTCCATCGATTTTCATGCCCCATAATCGAATCGGGTCTTGTTGTTTCGTCGGTTGCGGTGATGGCGGTACTACTTCATTAGTACTAATACTATCATTACTCTTATCATTATCGCGATCATTATCAGAAGATGACGTTACATTAACTGCACTCACGGCAGTACTTTTAATGACAGAAGTTCCTAGTTCAACATCATCGAAGACTGCCCTCGAAAACCTTTGCAAGAGTTGGTTCATTTTATATAAATATAAATATATATACCGACGATGTAACTATATTTATCTTTTTATTTCTGTGAACGAACGAACTATTTTACTACCGTTTATTGTACTATCGCGTCGTGTTACTTTGATTATTTTATGATTTATGAAGTCCTACTGTTGGGAAAGAAGTTTTGCTGCTTAAAGCTTAAACAGTGTTAATGCTGTTTGTTCAAATTTCTTTTATGCCGCTGCTGGCATCAGCAGGCGGAGAGAGAAATCGAGAGAGAAAAAACGCTTCAAAAAAAAAAGAAAACATTATTAAAAACAAAACGCGAGATAATGGGCGAAGTACAACCGTGGTACCAACGCGTACAAGGACCGTTCCCGTTAAAATATGGATGCGTAGGCGTTAAAGATGATGGTGGGGGATCAATGCGCGGACGCGGATTAGTCGGTCCAATGAAAATACATCGCGCAGTTTTCTTGAGGGATAAGGAGTTGATCAGGAAATTAGTCGAGGTCGATAAGTTCGACGTGAACGAAGTCGAGGCGGCAGGTTTGTTATTTGTTTAATTAGGTGTTAGTTTCGAGAGAGCGATAGAGGGAGCGCTTTCGTTTCGTTCTTGTTTTGATTGATTGATTGATTGATTGACGTTTGATTAAGCGTTCGGAAAAAACGGACGAGGAGCGAGAGAAACAAATATATTACGCATGCGTTTTTTCTGTCTCTGCTGTCTCTCTGTCGTTGTGACAAAAACTTAGCTGACGCGCGCTTTCATTTTTATATAATACGTACGTAGGAAACACGCCACTTCACAACGCGGCGTACGACGACTGGGCTGAAGGCATCGATTTACTCATTTCTTTGGGAGCCAAAGTGAACGCATCGAATAACGCCGGCGATTCGGCGTATAGATGGGCAGAAAACATGAAGAACGACGACGCTATGGAAGCTTTGAAACGAAACGGAGCTGACCCGGAATACGAAGGACAGATCATCGTGCCAGAACATATTCCGAAAATTAAAGACTTCTATGACTCGGAGAATGGACAGAAGCACCCGAAACCGAGCGAGGAATTCTTGGCGTTTAAACGCGAAGAAGATCGATTGATGCAATATGAAGCAGAAAATACGATGCAACCGTAAAAGTTGACTCTCGAGTTTATATATGAAATAGAGTCGCGCGGTTTTGATTTGCGATTGAATGATAATGATATTATGTAATATATGTAATAGGTAGAGCATAAATATTATAAAATTTTGTCCGAGGCAGCAATTTTATTGTCGTTGTTTCAACTCGTCAATGACGGAACGGACGATGCCTTCCACTCGTGGCTTCCATAATCTCGCTCGCGCGTTCACGAACCAATCGGTAACTTGAGTTTGCGTTAACCCTGTTCTTATCGCTAAAGCTTTTTTCTCCGTCTTCGTCGGTACTGGTCGCTTCCTTGTTTCAGTGGGATAAAAATTGTCGTAAAGCCACTCGGAGAGAATTTTCTTCGCTTGCGTACCGTGTCGTTTTGCTTTTTCCTCAGCCGTATCCACATCGTTGACCGGCGTTGAACCGTTAGAAATATTTTCCTTGTTTCGCGTGGGTGTATTTATGAATCTTTTTTCCAACATTTCGTCAGTTATGACGAGAGGAGATGACTGGGAGGAAGAAGATATCGACGCGCAAAACTTTTCAAAAGCGACTAAAGCAACTTTTCTTGAGTTTTTAAACTTGTCCTCGATTACTTTAGAAACGCGACCGTCTGGAATAGATAACGTCAACTTCGAAGCCTTTCTCAATCGTTCGAGTTGGCACGCTTCTATGATATCGAGATCTCTTAGGCTCGAGATGAGGTTATCGGCAACGATGTTTATTTTTTTAAGTCTCTCTCGCTCGACGTCTTTCTTCTCTTTTTCTTGAGACTCCGCTGGAGAAGCGTCGATGACTTTTGCACTCTTTTGAAGCTCGCGAACGCGTTCGATTGAAAAAAAAAGCGCGTCCCACGGTTGTGGTTTCAATATACTTTTTGTTTTTTTATGTCTTGGCGGCGATTGCGGAATTGTTTGCGATGTTTTGGTATTGATAAACCCTGCGCGTTCGAGTTCAAAAACCAAAACATCTCTCGCTCGACACTGAAGTTTTTGTGAAAACTTCTTCTTGCTGTCGTTGATGTTAGTTATGTTATTATTACTAACATCATCGCCGTCTCTACCTTCATCTGCAAAAAAGAAATCGCACTCATCATCGATTGAGTTCCCAAAAATAGCAAATTCTCCCGCTTCACTCGCGCAAAACAAAGCTTTCGCCTCGGCGTCCTCGTTGACGATCGCTTCTAACCGGTCCAAGAATGGAACGGATGGGATATTACTCGCATCAAGCGCGCCTCCTACTTCCATTTTACTCATGAAAACGTTCTCGGTAACGCTCCAAAATTTCTCAACTTGCTCGTCCGCTTGTTTAAGCATCGATTGAACTTCCACGCGTTGTTTCTTGTTCTTACTCCAAAACGAGTTCAGATCAAATCCTCGATCTCGTTCGACGTTATTCATTTCAACGAGTTCGATATCTTCAACGGAAAAGAAATCGGCGATTTCACAAAAGTCCGACTTCTCCGATAGTAAATCCTCACCAGCGATCATCTCTCTCTCGTTCTTTTCGAGAAGTGTATCATCATCATCATCTGCGCCGTCCTATATAGAAGTAGAACAAAAATTTAAGTTTTCGTTTATTTAATTTCAATCGAATGTGATCAACGTGATTTAACATAATTTATGCGTAAACGTATGCTATAATACATGATCGAAAGAGAGCGCGCGCGTAAAATTGAGAAACGTACACACGACATCTCCGCGTTCACGAATTCACGCAGTTCTCTGTGCTCCATGGACGACGCGTTGTCCATTTTTATAAAATACAATATACTAAACAACGAATATTACTAATAAGGAGAATTTTAACACGAGAGTAGGCGAGAGCATAGGCAGAGGAAAAGAGGCTAAAAAGCGTTACTTTGGAACAAAAGATATGCTGCTTAATGCTGACTTTTTCCCAATACTTTGCTCATCAGTGAGCTTGTTTAGTCATTAAATAAGAATATATTTGCGCGGTACAAACGAGTAATACTAGTAAAGTCGTAGAACACCATTAAGAAGCATTCATAGTCAAACAGATCACACTCGAGAGACGTTATCGTGAAATATACATAAAACAATGCGCTTACACGCGATAACGTACGTAACGATCTTCATCTTCCTGCTATGGATCCCGAATCTTTTAATTACTAAAATAGCGTCCATAGAAATACAAATGTTGACCTTGTTCACGTCAATAAATATAGTAATATGTGTGTGGGAATGGTCCCTGTTCTTTAACCAAGCGATCGTACAAAGAGAACATAAAAGATTACGAAAACTTCAAAAGAAACAGGGAATAGATTTACCGCGACCGTTTTGCTTATTCGAGAAGATTACTGTGAAACAGGCGATATCGCTGAAACATTGGTCTATTATTTGGGCAACGTATGCTTTGTTAGACCCGAGCTATGTCGAAGAGCAAAGTTTTGGGTTTTGGGTCGATACTGGGAACGGGATTACGACTGTTATTCCTACGATCGTTTTACATATAGGTAGTGTGAGAGATTTAGGGGTAAGTCCTCTTGTTTATGGTTTAATTGGGTTCGTTTTTAATTACCAAATGATGTACGGGACGGTTCTCTATTTCTCGAATTATACGTATCATAGGTATTGGGAGAAAGCGAGCACGATGAGTCGCATCGTCGTATTCGTATCGAACATGATTTGGATAGTGTTTCCATTATGGTGGATGTTTGTTTGTTTTGGGATCGTGAGAGACCAATCGTTTGAGAATTCAGTTTTGAGACCGAACGTAGTTAGTTAACATTTTGGAGACGATTTAGGTAGATATTCATAGATTATAGAGAGATTCTACACGCGTATGATTAATTATGGGCCCATTAATTATCTAAAATATACTGTTAGTACAAATAAAAATATTATATGTTACATGCCAAAATCGTTAGACGCGTCCAACAGAGCTAACAAAGCTGAAGTTGTCCCACTCGCGACGCAAATAAAGCCTAGTCCAACGATGGCGTAATTTAACCATTTCTCAGCCGGTTCTAATTCATCGCCGAACATTTTCAAATAGCACGCGGTTGGAAAAATTAGAGAAACACTGAGCGTTAAAACCGCTCCGACTAAGGACATTGCCACACCAAAAAACGGCAATTCTACAGCAAGAAATAAAGCTAACAAACCCAATCCAGTCCTCGCAAATCTGGCCTTTAGCAAGTCGTTGTCGTCGTTCTTCGAAATATCTAAATTCATTTTTTCCTCGACGCCACGAGCTACTGGATCCATTGTTAACGCAAATTTTGCTAAAGGATTAATTGTAATCAGAGCCAAGGCTACAGTTGAAATTAAGCCGTTCGGTAAATCTAACGTCACTTCCGACGACACTTTATCGCCAAAGAGATAATAGCCAGCGCAACCGAGCAATAAACAATTCAACATCACTACTCCGTACGTCTTATCTAACATCTCTTCGTATTCTTGCGGTTTTTGCATCGAAGTATAGATTGCCGGAAAAACAGCATGTCCAGCAAATACGAAAGCTAATAAACCGAATGATAATGGGTAAGACGCGGCGTGGATCAGTGACGTGTGCGGGAACTGGTACGAAGGGTTATTCAAAGCCTGAACGAGATCCCAGCCAACGACGCCTGTGAGTCCTACTGAAGCAATGAATCCCAAAGCGCCAATGAACGATAGTTTTGATAGATCCGCGAGCCAAGTCGTTGGAATCATTATAAGAGCTGCCAAAAACATTAACTTTTCTTTCGATTGCATAGTCGATTCGAAGAGTAAGTGCAAGTGATCACCTTCTAGAATGAAAAACAACCCGCACGTTCCAATTAATTCGGCGTATAATACCCACGAAATCAACGATCGTCCAAAATCTCCAAACGCGGCTTCGCCGATGTCTTCGTAAGTCGTTAGAGCTCGCCTCGCTCTTTTCACCACGGTTACGTTGCCATCTTCGTTTTTATCCGAATACGTATTAAAATTCGAACGCATTGGTAAACTCCCTTTCCTTTGACATTTAATCAACGTCTTCCCAGTATAATTCGTCGACGCTCCTAAAACTAATAAAACGACGATCCCGGCCCACCCAGCTTCTCTCAAAGCGTATGGCACTGATAACGTGCCAACGCCTAACAAAATATTCACCGAATTCGCGAGTGCTTGATTCGTCGTCGAGTTCCCGACTGGATGCGCGACAACGTTTACCGGCGTCGCTGCAGCTGAATCTGATTCGTCCCACGACTTGGAAGTCGTCGTCGTCGTAATTATTCTCTGAGCAGCCGTCTGTCTCTCGTTCTTCAATAGAACCAAATTCGCCTCGCTCGATTCACTCGTGGACGTCGAAAGATCGTCCTTACTCATAACATTCGTCTGCGTCGTTCTTTTTTTGTTCTCGTTATTTCTAGCATTTGAGTTCTTCGTGTTCTTGTTGGTCGTCAGCAGTTGACAGCTCGCTCTAAACGCAATCATCTTTTATAAAAAAAAGAATCGACGCGAGTGCATTTATTATCACTGTTATTATTATTATTACTATTGTTCTCGATTATTATTATTATTATTATGTGTGTGTCTGTGTGTGTCTGTGTGTGTGTGTGCGCTTTGTTTGTTGTCACAGTTGTAACGAGATGTCTTTCTAATCCGTAAAGAGTGGCTCTAGTTTTCGCACGCAAATAGGGTAAATGAGCGGGTGACTTTTTTACCCTTTTTTTTACCCTTTTTTTACCCTTTTTACCTTTTTTTTTTGCTTTTTTACCCTTTTTCGATGCTCGGTTGCTCGCCCACTTTATCAAAAATAAACATCAAGACGAGTGTAGGAACAAAACGACGCTTTACGTTCGTTACATAAAGAAACAAAGAAATTCAATTCTCGACTTGGGTTGTTTCTTTTGCATCGTTAGCGGAAATATATAGAACAGAGTTGGATCACTAGAAATTTAATACACCACCGCGTTTTTTAAATAAATACATTAGTAGACATAATTGAAGGATAACGCTCTTTTACAGTCAGCTCGAAAAAGAACGATGATGATGAGTGCTAATACTACTGCCGCGATGATGAGACAACGATCGAACGTTTCTTTTTTAAACAAAGCGAGTGCGAAAAAGAACACTCATCGCGTTCGCGCTCATTCCATAGTTGCATCGGTGAATAACAAGGACGACGGCAAGCGCGGCGCGACGAGAGAGAAAAACAATAAAATGAAACACTCGTTATTGAAACCTATCCAAGCGATTGCTAAACCGGCTGAAAACGCGCGAGTTCAGATCGAAGAAGCGCCGAAGAATCTTGAACGATTGAGAATTTCAACACCGTGGGAAGATGCACAGAAAGTTCTCATCAAAGAGTTTAAATATACTGAACAAGAGTTGAAGAAGTTCGGCGAACTCACGACGGATGAGTTATCGAACGCGTACGAAATGATGCAGTTATGCAGAGACTTTGAGAACGAGTGTAATCAAAGTTATATGGGTGGGAAGATTAGAGGGTTTATGCATCTCGATAATGGACAAGAGTCTATACCTGCTTTATTAGCGAATTCAATAAGAAAGACGGATTTGAAGCATTCATATTATAGAGACCATTGCCACGCAATTGCTAGCGGAGTCGACGCCGGTAAGGTCATGGCCGAGTTATATGGGAAAGACGGAGGTACTTGCAGAGGGACTGGTGGGTCGATGCATATCTACGACGTCGAGAACAACTTTCAAGGTGGGTGGGCGTTAGTAAGTGAACAGCTTCCGTATGCCGTTGGAGCCGCGCGTTCGATCGTGCTCGATAAGTTATTGGGCATGGAAGGAAGAGAGGACGAACGCATTGCGATCGTTTTCGTGGGAGAAGGTGGAGCACAAAATGGAAGAATGGCAGAGTGCTTGAACGCCGCGGCGAAAGAGAACTTGCCGATTTTGTTCTTAGTCATCGATAACGGACGCGCGATTAATACTTTCACGAAGGACGTCGCGCAGAACCAGTCGGTGTTTGAACAAGGAAAACACTATGGCGTTCCGGGCGTTTTAGTCGATGGTCAAGACGTGACGGATGTTTTGAAAGTCGGTAAAGCGGCTATTAACCACGTTCGAACGAAAGGTCCGGCGATTTTACAAGTGCACACGTTTAGATTTAACGGCCATTCGCCTGCGGATCCAGAGCACGAACGCAACAGAAAGGACGAAAAAAAATGGGCGAGGAAAGAATGCGACCCGATTACTATTTTCGAACAATCCGAACATGCCAAGGTGTTGGATTTGAAAGCTTTAACAAAAAAAGCGAAAGATGAAGTGCAGAAGGCTTTAGATTTCGCCGATGCGTCTCCGCCGCCGCCGCCGAGTTTGGCCGCTGAGTTGGAATACCCAGATCCCAACGGACAAGTTGATTACTCTGCAAGAGAGCCGGAAATGGGTTTGGCAAAAGCTATGGAAACTACGAAAAGAATTATTGAACCGAAAACTTTGGCTGGCGTTGAAAAACGAATTGCAGATTTACGCGCTATGTGCGATACGCCGCAAGGTATTTCCATCGGCGACGCCGTGAACTTGGCCGTTCTCGAAGAAATGTTAAGAGACCCGACTTGTTTAGCGCACGCTGAAGATTTGCAAGCCGGTTCTTCTTATAATATTCCTGCAAACACGCAACAAGCGTTTGGAAGATTACGTGCTGCGGATGAAATTATCGACGAAGGTCATTTCATCGGTAAAGCGTTGGGCGAAGCCATGAACGGCTATAGACCAATCGTCGAGTTAATGAATGCGAATTTTGGTATTTACGGTATGGCTGAACTATCCTCCGCAGGTAACACGTACGCTACTACTGGCGGTCAGTTTAAAATGCCAATGACGGTTATCGGTGCGGGCGGTACTGCGCCGAACCAATCTTTGGGCGCAGAACACTCGCAGCCGTTCCACGCGTACATCATGGGTATCCCAGGTTTGAAAATTTGCTCGGCTTCTAAACCAAACGAAGCGTATGGCTTGGCGAAATCTATGATTCGTGATAACGGACCTGGTGTTTTGTTATTGCCGGTGAAGATGATGAAATCGCGCGGACCGTGTAATCCGAACCAGTTCTTGCCGTTGCATAAGAGCACGCAACATAACACGGCTTCGGAAGCCTCAGTCAAGGCGAACAAAGCGATCACAGTCGTAACGTATTTACACGGCGTGAAAGAATCCGAAGAGGCGATGTCAGAACTTGCCTCAAGCGGCATTGAATTCGATTTCATCGAAATGACTTGCATGAAGCCAGTTGATTGGCGCACGATCCAAAAATCGTTGGAAAGAACGCATAAACTCATTATTTTAGACGAATCGACTAGAACTGGAGGCGTTGGTGCAACCTTATCAGCAATCGTCTCCGAGAACCTCTTCGACGAACTCGATGCGCCTGTCATGCGTTTATGCATGGAAGACGCGCCGGTCCCGTACGCGGCCGAAATGGAGAAGGAAGTCGTTAAAAGAGCGAGTGATCTCATCGCTGCTGCGAAATTCATGTGCGGTCAATAAAAATATACGCGGTAACTATTAACATACATGGGGACACACACATACACACTCGCACACACATACACGATTTAATTATTTCTATGAATTCATAAAAAGATGCAAATAATACACACACACACATACACACACACACATACACGCACAAACGCGTCGACCCCTTTTTTGACCGTTTCCAGGGCAAACTGGGCCGGCCGACCTCAGCCTGTCAGCCACTCTCTAAACCCTAATAGGGCGAAGAACAAAACTTCACTGACGCAGTGGATTATTTTATAACACGCGCGACTTTACACCTGCAATAACACGCGCACTAACGCAACATGCAATCGTTACTCGCTCAACGCTGCTCTGCCGCGTTCGCTCAACCGAAACAGTTGAAATCACGAGTACGTTTTAGATTCTTTAGAGTTCTTTTTGTTCGCGAAAGATCACTCGCATTCGCATGGGAAGAAGATAACGCGTCGTGTTCTCCTGCGAGAATTCGAAGATATTTAGTACACGAAAACGAACGAGAAAAAAGATGAATACGAAATCACGAGAGCTCGAAAGAACTACGACGCGAGATCACGCTCTCGTCACAGATCGCGTGTATTTACTCGCGTTGTTATTGCAAGCGATCGCGTGCGAGTACGCACTCTCTCGATCTCAAACTCCATCTCGATGCCGTGGTGATTGAACACGATTAGTAGAATTTTCGGGTTTTCTCGGTCGATCTAAAGTGTCGACGCAAGACGTCGTCGACGCACGGAACGCGCAGAACTATCTCGTCCTTCTCTTTTTTCGCGCTTCGCGATCGTTCCACGTGTATTACTACCCTCTCTGTCTCGTCTCTTACTGAACTAACTATATCTATTTCTTATCACGTGCTGACGCTCGAAATAGAGTAAGAAGGTCAACAGAAGAACGAATAACGTCACCGTGAGAGCGGCGGATCAAGCGGCGGTCTCAAAAGCGCTCGAAGACGCGATTAAGAGCGCGCAAGAGTGCGTGGATGATTGCGCCACAAATTGGGACGTCGTCGAAGAGATCTCAGCCGCTGTGCAGCATTCAAAGAAAGCACCGGTAGCTGTTGAAGCCGAAGTTTCTAAGGAGGATTTGGCGTTCATTAAGGCTTCGCAAGATGCCTTGAAGGCCGCGAAATCTGGGGATATGGATAAGAAAGTTTTGGCGTCTATCGAATCCGCGGCGAAGAGTTTGGGCCAAGTCCAAGGCAAAGTGAAGGATAGCAAGAGAGTGCAAGAGCTTTCAAAGTCGTTGGAAATTGCGTTGAAGGCGGCGAAGGCATGCACAGAAGATTGCGCCGTCGAATGGGAAACAGTCGAGGAAATTAGCGACGCCAAGGAGAGAGAACAAGCAAAGGGAAATTAACTATAAAAGAAGAGAGAAATTGCTCGCACAAAAACGATAAGAACGGACGAGACTTATATATATATATATTATAATTTCTCTTGGAAGACGAACGGCATCACGATATATGTAGAATAAACAAACTTACTAAAGAAAGCTAATCAAACGTGTTTTAATTCAATAATTGAATCATTTGCAAATACGACAATGCTATGAAGTAATCATTTTCTCAACACACGTAAGTCAAATCGACTTTGACTTTTGGTTCGTATTTGCGCACTTTAATACCAGCTAACGCGAGCAACCTTTCACTCGCGTGATAGGACGGATCTACCTTCTTTTCCTCTAAAATTGCCACAGTCTTTATTGGCGTTGTTTCTAAAGAAGAAGAAGTAGTAGGAGACGAAGAATTTCTCGCCGCCAACAAATTCTTTTCTTGTTCATTCTTTGCGTCGTCGTTTTTCAACTTGCCTTCGCAATATACAACCTCCCTAATCCCGGCTTGAATCATTAGTTTCGCGCACTCGTTGCAAGGATACATCGTCACATACATCGTTCCATTCTTTACGTCGGCGGAGTTCTTATTCATGATTGCATTCATTTCAGCGTGGCAAACGTACGCGTATTTCGTTTCAAGCGGGTCGTCCGACGCGCTCTTCTTTGCCCACGGTAAAACGTCATCACCGCATCCTCGCGGGAACCCGTTATACCCCACACCTAAAATCATTAAGAAGATTGTGTGAGTTTAATACACGACATAAAGAAAGAAAGAAAGAAAGAAAGAAAGAAAGAACGAGCGAGAGCTGTATATCTAGTCGTGAGAAACAAACGCACCCAATATTAACTTCTCTTCGCTCGCTATCACTGCTCCAACTTGCTTATTCGGATCCTTACTCCTTTGACTACTCAAGAACGCGACGGTCATGAAATAATCATCCCAGCTTAAATACCTCTCTCGTTTCTGTTTACTCAACGGGTCGCTTTTTTTCATCTTCGCCTGCTGCTGGCTCCTATTATCATGGCTAAAACTATTATTTTCCTTGTTATTATTATTGTTTGGAGAATACCCTTTAACTTTCTGAATCTCATCGTCGCAAAACTTGCACGTTACATCTCCTTCATGTTCGATTGAAAATGGTGGGAAATCAATCATCGTTCGTCGCTCTTGTCGATTATCGTCGTTATTCTCTGTTTTGTGCTGTTGTTTATTACGTACGAAAGAATTAAGTTTTGGAAAAAAATACTCGAGATATATTTTCAAAATGTCAAAAAACGATTGCATGAATAACAGAACGGGGAAGATTCGTACGAAGAAGGAAAATATATACACGAACACGTACGTTATTGTTAATGGCGTTGCTCTGAGAACGTTTTTCGTTCGTTGTTTTGCGAGAGATTATGAACGTTGTTATCGCCGATGCGCTCGCGATTGCGATGTTCGCGAACATTTATTTTTATGACGTTATGTTGCAAACAAAGAGATTAAACGTGATTGATGCACTGACATACTGAGTGGCGTCGGGATATATATGCGCTCGAACATACATGATGATAAAATCAATTAACTGATAATAATAATAACAATAATAATAATAATAACAATAACAATAACAATAACAATACACACATGCCTTATGGTGCAATCACACGCACACATATATAACTACTACTACGCGGTTCCTCTCTCTCTATTTACTTATTTACTAACATCCTCTTTCGAGAACTCTTTCTCAAAAAGAGCGTCTGAAGTCGTAGGCGAGAACACGGAATCGTCGTATTTTACTTTGCCAGAGATTCTGTTCCGTTCGCGACCTTCGGCGACTAACCAAACACCGTAAAGGATTGCGAATGCACCGACGTAGCCCCATCGTAACGGCTGGTTCAGAAGGACGAGCGCGAGAACCGCCGTGACTACTGGTTGCGTAGTCGAATATACCGTGAGAAGCGTTACGCCGGCTCTTTTGTTGCAATACGCGCTCAAAGCGTATTTCAAAATTGAATTAAACACGACTGCGAAGAACAAGGCATATAACCCATCTTTTTCTAAAACCCATCTCTTCTTATTCGCATCGAACGCGCTCTCTTCGTCTGCCCCAAACGGTACGCAAATCAACGCGCATAAAAGCATCATCATCGCCCCTAAAGCATACTCCCACGCGGTAACCATCAAAGGCTGATTCTGCTTCTTCTTTAAAGTTATTTTCTGCAAATTATAATAAATCGCACTCGCAAAACTGCCGACGAACAAAGCAAAGATCCCAATAGGACTCGACTCCCTCGCCTCCTCTTGCTCGTCGACGTCTTTCAACCATTGGTCGATTAAAGACATGCTCATGGCGCCAACGCACGCGCACAAAACCCCAGTCGCAATGTGCGAATTCAACTTCTCCTGTCCTAACCAAACCGCAATAGCGCCGGCGAACATCGGCGTCGCTAAATGTACTAACGACGCCATAACGGCGCCTACTAATTGAATACCTAACAATGAGGCCAATTGGTTACAGAATATACCAAGAAACGCTTGCGAGAGCACTCTTGGGAAATCGACTTGTCTCGGGAACACGGCGAACACTTCTTTGTTATATACGTATGCCAACATGAACAGCACTGGCGCGGCTATTAGATCTCTGTACAACGAAAACACTAATACTTCCCTCCAATCATCTTTCGAACTATCTTTAGTTAAGAAAAGTTGACACAGCGTGTTATACATCGCGCATACGCCTTGTATTAAAAATAATGCTAAGTGGAGCCTCAAATCACTGCTTTGATGATTAGTGTTGTTAGTGGGAGGTTGTCCAACCGTAATCGTTTGTTCTGGTTGTTGCTCTGTAACCATTTTTGTTCTCGCAGCCGCGGTAAAAAAAATGGAAACATCAAAGACGACGACGAGAGAGGGAATCGAAAAATGTGCATACCGTACAGTCGGTACCGGTAAAATAAAAATATATATATTTTAATTGAAACGTGAAACCGGAAACCGCGTCTCACTTTGCGTGACTAAATATACTTTAAACTACCGCGAATCAAGCGCGAGTGCGATCTTAGCAAGTTTTTTAACTCTCTTTCCTTCCGCTTTCGTTGTACAAATGTTTAATATCGTTTCGTCCGATATCGCGGCTTGCGTATGACCTTCGACGCGTAAGCGCGCAATAGTGTATTTTCGATCTTCGTTTGCATCGTTTAAAATAGCTAGCAGTTCCGCTTCGGAGGAGCATACCGCAAAGTGTTTTCTATTTGCGAAAACGTACGGATCTTTATCAAAAAACAACGCGGACTTCATTAATTCGCTCGGTAAGACGACGATCGTCGTCAAACAATCGTTCTCGTTACTTTCCGCGCTGCCTAAACTCAAACATACTTTTAAAACGATTGACATAGCTTCACCTGACGTGGATTGGCCCCATGAGGCAAACTCTTCAAATGTCGGCTCTTGCTGTTTTTTCTTCTTCCCTTGCGTTAAAATTAAATCAGTCAATGCGCTTAAAGCAGACTTTCCCTCAGTTTGAACGCTCTTCATTGCACTGGCTACTACTGATGATGATGTTTTATTCTTATTCTTCTTAGATTTCTTACCAAATAAAAACAAAGGCTCATCATCGTCATCGTTTGTAATAACAGTATCGGATGCATCGTTTGCGGCGGTGTCGAAATTAGGAACATACAAAATCAACTCTTCTGAATCAAAACCGTCGCCTCTTACAAATTCTACCGCTTTTGAAGCGTTCTCAACATACGCTCGCTCAAACGTCTGTTCGTTCACATTCTCACCGTACCGATTCTTCGTTCGCTCTATGAATTCATCATCACATTTCTCTATCCTAATAGATTCGATCGTGTTCGTCACTTCTCTCAAAAACATTAAAACATCCCCGACATCGCCCTTCAAACACACGCTATGTTTCGTAAATAAAGAATAAAACGAACAAGAATCACCATCTTCGCCATCGAATCTCTCATTGACGTCGGCCAAAATCCTCCCAACCGCGCACTTTTCTAAAGGCGTTTTCACGCAATTCGCTTCTAAACAGGCTAACAGCACGTACGCTTTCAGTCCTAAAGTCCTCAACAAAACGAACTCTTTGTAGCCAAAATCTCTCTTCTTCAAGCACTCGAGACCGTCGTACATAAACAATTCACCTGCGACTAACCCAACAACACCGCCATACTCCATTTTGTTCAGCTTCTTAGTCGTCTGTTGCATAATCATTTCATTCATTTGCTCCCAATTAATCTTATTACTCTTTTGATTCAGGAAATTCTCCAAGACGGTCAATTTTACTCCTCGTTGTTGTTGTTGTTGTTTGACGCGAGCTTGAGCGACCGTTTGATTCTTTCCGTTCGCTCTCGTTCTTCGAAAATTACTGCAGCGCTCGTTTCGTCCTCGTCGCGTTAGTGCGTTCGTGCAAGTATTTTTCGTAGTCTT
>Ga0115001_10000857_pt1 | contig 23080 bp, 20 predicted proteins | sample ArcticOcean_MG_C_12_FD_89869 | JGI IMG/M metagenome (GOLD analysis project Ga0115001, IMG submission 89869) | Marine microbial communities from western Arctic Ocean - ArcticOcean_MG_CB8_130 | ecosystem: Environmental > Aquatic > Marine > Oceanic | place: Arctic Ocean: Canada Basin | collected... | reverse complement strand
GTGTGATTATGAGGATGCGTGATGAGATGACGCTGTATCACCGGACGTCTGCGTCGTCAGCTGTAGACGGTCATGATGCGTTACGCCAGTGCATCCGTGATCGTGATCCCAAGCGTGCTGAAAAGGAAATCACCCTGCATCTCGAGCAGGCACTCGACGGCCAGATTGCCGAGATCGGCACGCGTGCGTCCCAGCGCAGGCCTGAGCATCCGGAGGCCTGAATGAAACAAATTTTGTACACGACTGCACGTGACAACGCAGATGACCCAGGAGCACAAACATGCAAGAACAACTAGTCGAATTCTTTAGTGAGGGAGTCCGAGTTCGCGGCATTCTTCGCTCGCCGGATGGGGTAGTCGTTCCAGGCCCAGCAATCGTGCAAGGACCCGGTTGGTTGGGCCTGAAAGACGCACAGCTCTATCTGCCGTATCACGAGGCGCTCACCGATGCGGGATATCGCGTCCTGATCTTCGACTATCGCGGATTTGGTGATAGCGAAGGTGACAAAGGCATTTTGCTTCCCCAGATGCAGTTGGAAGATCTGATTAACGCCGTCACCTATTTGACGACGAGAGACGATGTCGACTCAGACAATATCGGTGCCTTCGGAAGCGGTGGCACCGGTGGTGGCAATGCAGTCCTCTTGGCCGCCACAGATCGACGGGTGCGAGTCGTCGTTTCTCAGGTTCCCGTCGCCGACGGCGAGGATTGGTTGCACCGTATGCGACGGGAATACGAGTGGCAGGAGTTCCTGGACCGCATGGCTGCTGATCGCAAACAGCGGGTGCTGACTGGGGTCGGCGAACTCGTGCACCCGCGTGAGGACATCATGATTGCCACCCCCGAGCGTCGTGCCTCCAAGGTGAAGGCTGATGTGGATGGGCGAATACCGACTTCGGTGCCGCTCCGTTGCGCCGAAGCGATCATGGAGTACAGGCCGATCGATGTTGTCGACCAAGTTGCTCCAACACCGCTCATGATCATCGGAGTTGAGGACGATGCTGTCACTCCGACAGACCACGCGACTGCTCTTTATGAACGGGCCAATGAGCCGAAGAAACTCGTCATTCAGCGCCATACGACCCACTACGCCGCTTATGCGCAGTACGGCAAAGAGGTAATCCCCGAAGTCGTTGCATGGTTTAGATCGGGTTTCGACGGTGGTGCAATCGATGTACGAACCGCGCTCCGAACGTCCGAAACGCTTGAAACGCTCCCAACTTCGCAGGTAGCGGAGTGAGCGGCTCATCGATCGCGTCTGTGATCACGAATGGAACGGTGATCACCGGCGCCGGCCGAGAAAACGCAGACGTTTTCATATCTGACGGCAAGATTGCGGCGATTGCTTCGCCTGGGGTGATTCCAGTTCCAGAAGGGGCTCGAGAGATCGACGCCTCCGGTTGTTGGGTATTGCCCGGCATGATCGACGTACACGTGCATTTGCGTGAGCCCGGATACGTCCACAAGGAAGACATCACGACATGCACGCAGGCAGCCGCCGCCGGTGGTGTGACAACCGTTTTTGGAATGCCTAATCTCAACCCGGTCACCAAGAGTCGGGCGATTCTCGATGACCTTTTCGAGTTGTATGACACGAAAAGTCTAGTTGACTGGAACCACAACCCGGTCCCCTCAGAGCTCGACGAAGTGCTGGCAATGGCAGATGCAGGAATCGCGGCTTACAAGATTTATATGGTCGTCGATACCGGTCGTGATTATCCTCATCCAAGCGGTACAGGGATTCACGACAATGGTCACCTTTTGCGCATGTTTGAGGCGATAAATCCAACTGGTTTGCCTTTCATGGTTCATCCACACGATCAGGCGATTATGGATGTCATCGAACAGTCGCATTGGGACCGCGGCGACCGGAGTCCGAAGGCGTATGCCGAGACACTAGCTACTCATAATGGACTGATCTGGGACACGGCAATTGCAACCTTGTTACGTATGTCGGAGGCCACAGATACCAAGCTTCATATTGTACACATGCAGACAGCCGGGTCGATTGAAATGGTGCGACAAGCAAAAAAACGCGGCGTGAAAGTGAGCTGCGAAGTGAACCACTGGGCCCTCTTCCTCTCGACATGGAATGACGTCGAAGAGCTCGGTCCTTATGCCTTGTCCTACTGGGTCCCTGACAATCATCGTGAGGCGATTTGGGAGGGACTCAACGACGGGACGATTGACATGGTCTCTTCCGACCATGCGCCGCACACCCGTGAGGAGAAGGAGGTTGGTTGGGAGGATTGTTGGGCCTGCCATACCGGTACTCCTGGAATCCAAGACCAGTACGCATTGCTTCTTGATTGTGCTATTGACGGAAAACTTTCGCTTGAGCGGGTCGCACAGGTAGTAGCAGAGAGCCCAGCGACTGAATTTCGACTAGGGAATAAGGGCTTTCTGCGGCCTGGATTCGACGCCGACATCATGATCTTCGATCCGCTAGACACAACCAAGTATTCGAATGAGACCGTGCTATCGCGGTGCGGCTGGACGCCATATGACGGTAGATCGAGTAAAGGAAAGATCGTCAGGACGATGGTACGCGGCGCCGATGTATTTGATAACGGCGCGGTCGTTGGCGTTCCCGGGTGGGGTCAACTCGCTCGGCCAACACCTTTCCGATAACGAAATTCAAACACCAGGAAAAAGGACAGTACAATGTCAATGAAATTCGGACTTCTTTTACCACATTTTGGCGAACATGCTTCCAGGCGAGCAATGATAGATGGAAGTATTCTTGCGGAGAGTTACGGATTTGATTCCGTATGGGTTCGGGATCACCTCGCCTTCGAGCCTCACGGCGAGATGGAGAAGGCCAACTCAACGTTTTACGAGGCCATGGCGTCCATCGCCGCGGTGGGAGCTGCAACTGACGAAATCGTGTTGGGGACGGGGTCGCTGATTCCGTTCCGTCACCCAGTCCACACGGCCCTGTCGCTGGCTTCGATCGATCAGTTGATTGGACCGGACCGGCTCATCCTCGGATTCGGATCAGGAACGTTTGACCATGAGTTCGAATTGATTGGAGAAGGCCACCGCGATCGTGTGAGTCTCGTTCGCTCCAACGCTGAAATCCTCGGCCGCCTGTTCACGGAGGACAACGTCACATATAGCGACGGGAACTATTCGTTCGAGAACATCACGGTCGAGCCTAAACCTGGCGGGGATGTGCCCTTCTGGTATTGCGGTGCCACGCCGAAGTCCGCCCGCTTGGCAGCGGAATACGCCGATGGTTGGATGCCTGGACGTACGACGTTGCTCACCATCGAGCAGCGGGTCGCAAAAATGCGAGAGCTCGTTGCGGAGAACGGTCGCCCTATGCCAACGATCGCTGTGATTCCGCCAACATCCATCGCAAGCACCCACGACGCTGCGTTCGACGGACTGAATATCGACGGATTGCTCGCATGGGCGAATAGCCGAGGAAAATGGTGGGCCAAGCCGGCGTCGGGCGAGTTTAAAACTGCGGAGGACATTGAAGGCTCCCTGATCGCTGGAAACCCGGATGAGGTTATTGCGCAGGTGATGCGTTTCGCCGAGGTCGGTGTTGAACATCTCGTCTTTGATCTTCGCCTCACGTTTGAGCGTTGGTTCGGATCTATCGAGCTGCTTGGCCGCGAAGTTTTGCCTGCGCTCCGGTCCCTTTAGACAACATCAGCAGGTTGGTGGAGGTGAGATGTCGAGTCAAACATTAGAACGTGAACTTATTGTTAACGCGGTGCCTGAGGAGGTCTGGGGCAACCTGACCGACGTTGCAAGAGCCGCGGCGTGGTTGCCGTTCCTTCATACCATTTCCGAACGCGAACAGTTGGCGCTGTATGACGCTGTGCTTGAGGACAAGGTAGGTCGGTTCGCGTTGAGGGCTGACCTACTCATCACGGTTGTTGATCTGAAGGAGTTCCATTTCATAGTTGTGAAGGCCTCAGGCGAGGATCGTCAAGTTCGATCCCGAATCACGATTGATGCAGCGATTCACTTACACGACAAGGGTGATGGTACCACCAGGGCCCGGATAATTGGGACATATGAAGTGACCGGGAAGGTGGCCACCTTGGGCGCCGGTCTGATTCGTTCGAAGGCACGAAAGATGGTTGACGAGTTTTGTGTTTCGGCTCAGGAAGGGCTCACAAATGCCGGTCCTTCCTGAGGTGCGTCACGTTCGGGCCTTCACGCTCGACGAGGCGCTTTCGTTGATCGATGACGACGTTGTGCCGTACGCGGGCGCAACAGAGTTGGTGCCAGCCATGCGTCTTGGAGTCCGCCGACCAGAGGCCATCGTTGACCTCAAACGGATAAATGAGCTCGGAGGGGTCGACTTAGATATGGCGACGAACGCGGTGCGACTTGGCGCTGCGATCACACATCGAGAGATGGCCGACAACTCGGTTGTTAATGAGTTTTTACCGTCGCTCGCCGCAGCAGCGGCCCATGTTGGAAATGTTCGCGTGCGAAACTCCGGGACATTAGGCGGGAACCTGAGTTTTGCCGAACCTCGTTCCGACCTGTCGGTAGTCCTATCCGCGCTTGATGCGACCGTTGAGATCGCCTCAGCTGGTGGGCAGAAAACGATACCGATGAAGGACCTGATTCTGGGAGCTTTCGAAACATGCCTCTCGCCTGACGAACTCTTGATCGCGGTGACCGTGCCATTCGAGCCGGTGGGTATGAGCTACTGGAAGTTGAAGAGCTACGAACGGCCAACGGTTGGGATTGCGAGCCTTCCAGTCGAGGGCGGATGGAAGATCGTCGTGGGTGCGGCGACCGAACGGCCGGAACAAACGACAATCGCCACGAACGACCTAGATGCAGTCGACGCCTTCGTCAACTCGCTTGACATCAGCGACGACCTCTCGGGGACGCCTGACTACAAACGCTCCATCCTCCGATCACGAATATCTCGAATCGTCGCACTTCCATGAGTACACCGGTCAACATTGCATTCGAGCTAAATGGGCGCAAGATCGATGCCTGCGTCTCGGCACGGACCACCGTCGTTGAGCTGCTCCGCGACACGTTCCGGCTGACGGGCACAAAGGTCAGTTGTGAGCTTCAGGTCTGTGGTGTCTGCACGGTTCTCGTCGACAGCCTCGCCGTAAGCGCCTGTTCCATGCTTGCTTGCGATCTCGACGGAACGTCGCTGACGACGATCGAGGGCGTGATGCAAGGGACTGAACTTCATCCCATCCAGGAGGCGTTCATCGAAACGAATGCGTTCCAGTGCGGCTTCTGTACACCCGGCTTCGTGATGATGACTCTTGCGTTGTTGGATCGCGAGCCAAACCCCACCGTGGAGACAACGCGTGACTGGCTTGACGGGAACATTTGCAGATGCACCGGTTACCAGCCGATCGAACGTGCAGTTCAAGTGGCGAGTCGGCGCCTCGCAGAAATTGAGTCAGACAGTGACTGACCGTCGATCTGTCCGCCGCCGCGATGCGTTTGCCAAGGTCACGGGGCGGGCGCTCTTCAGCATCGATAAAACGATGCCGCACATGGCGCACGCCGCCGTGGTTCGTTCTGAACGAGCTCATAGCGAGATCATCAGCATCGATTTCGGAGGGGCCCTCGAGGCGCCGGGAGTACTTGGTGTTGTCACTGGACAGGACCTTGTTGACATGGCGCCTCGGTTCGGCCACATCATCGCGGATCACCAGATTCTTGCAATCGACAAGGTCCGTTATTTTGGCGAGCCCGTTGCCGTAGTGGTAGCTGAAACGGTGGCGCAGGCGGCCGACGCGGCCGCAATGGTGTGGGTTGATTACCGCGATCTCGAGCCGTTCATGGATGCCGAAGCTGCGCTGAGGACGGAGCAGTTGATCCACAACAGTGCGTACCTGGGACCCAAAGGCGGCTTCCTCGGAATCGAAGCCAACGATTCAAACAGGAGCAACGTGGCCCACACGGTTGAGCTCAATTGGGGCGACGTCGAAGCTGCTTTTGCTGAGGCCCACGTGATCGTTGAGAATCGGGCGCATTTCCCGATGCTCTATGCCTACGCAATGGAGACTTACAACTCGATTGCAGATTACCGGGGTGACTCGCTCCACGTCATCTCCACGGCGCAGCACCCCGTCATGGTTCGTAAGGAACTCGCCGAGATCTTTGGTCTTCCACAGTCGGCGGTACGGGTTGAAGTGCCGTTTGTGGGAGGCGGCTATGGATCGAAGTCGTACACCAAGCTCGAACCTCTTGCTGCAGTCGCGTCCAAGGCGGTTGGCCGGCCCGTTCAGGTAACCACAGATTTCGAAGCTGCGATCAACACCACCCGCGTGGACAGCACCGATATCACGATGCGTACGGCGTTTGATGCTGAGGGACGGATCCTGGCACGCGAAGCCGACATCATCATGGACACTGGCGCGTACGCCGATAACAGCCCGCTCGTTCTCGAGAAATGTGCAAATCGCTGCTTCGGACCGTACCGCGTGCCGGCTTTGCGGGTGCATGCGCGGGCCGTCTACACCAACACAAGCCCAGCGTCGTCCTATCGGGGTTTTGGGGCGCCGCAGGGCGCACTCGCTGGAGAGGTTAATCTTGACATGGCGGCGCTACAGCTCGGTATCGATCCGGTCGAGCTTCGACGGCGCAATTTGGTAGCCCCTGGAGAGACTCTCATTGCGGGTAAGCGTCCGATGGATGCCGATCTGCTGGCAGACATGGAAACGGTGGCGGCAGCCCTGTCGCAACATGCGTCCCCTGAAGTGCCAGGCATCCGGCGCGGTCGCGCCCTCGCATTGTCCGCATCTGATGCCGGGGCGTCACCGATTTCGACGGCAATGGTTCGAATGCACGTGGACGGCTCGGCAACACTGCTTACCAGTAGCACAGAGATGGGTCAGGGAAGCAACACGGCCCTCGCTCAAATCGTCGCTCGGGAGCTAACGCTAGATATCAACCAGGTTGCTGTGGGACAGTCTGACACACTTTTCACTCCGTACGAGTGGACGACCGGGGCAAGTCGAACCACGACGATCGCTGGGCTAGCCATTCAGGCCGCATGCCAGGATATTTGGACAAAACTCCGGACCATTCATGCCAACAACCTCGGCATCGAAGTTGACACCGTCACCGCTTCGCGTGGTGCGTTATGGGTAGACGATGTGCCAATCGCACCGAGCGAGGTCATCAGCGAGTGGTTCGGTGCCCCGGCTGGTGAAGTTGTGGGCGTCGGAATCATTCGGAAATCTGGCTCGACCGAGATGCTGCCACCGTTCTGGGAAGTCGGGGTCGTTGGCGTTGAAGTCGCGGTCTACGAAGACACGGGAGAGGTTGTCATCGAGCACCTCGTTGTCGTCGGCGACGTTGGACACTCCATCAATCCCGACCTGGTGAAAGGTCAAGATCTTGGAGCCGCGACCCAGGGGCTTGGGTGCGCCCTCTGGGAAGAACTCATCTACGAGGGGCAACAGCTCACGAATCCAAATCTCGTGGAGTATCGAGTCCCAAGGTTTCGCGATATGCCAAAACGGGTCACCTCGGTAATTGCCGAGCGCGGCGACGGCGTTGGACCCTACGGCGCGAAGGGAAGTGGAGAGGGCGCTTTGAACCCGATACCGGCCGCCGTCACATCCGCAGTAGCTCAAGCGGTTGGCGTTTGGCCCGACCGGTTGCCGCTCAACCCGCAGCGAGTATGGGCTCTACTTTCCGCCGCCGCAGACGAGAAAGAGCCGGAATGAAATCAACTATTTCTTCTTCTTATTCTTCGTCGTCCATTAGCCGAGCATCTCGGTGAAGACATTTGTCTATCAAGGATCCAATTTACCAATATTAACCAAGCTAGAGGTATTATAATGAGAAACAAACAAAGCAAATTAAAGGGGGCTCTCGCCCTCACTATTACAGCGGCAATGTTGATAACAGCCTGCGGAAGCGACGGCGACACAAGCGCGAGCGTGGAGACGGCTGCGCCTGTTGAAACGGCGGCGGCTCCGGCCGACACTCAAGCGGCTGTGGTCGAAGAAACTCCAGAAGAAGTTTCAGAGGACACAACCGCCGATACGCCCGACGCAGCCGCAGTCGTCGAAGCACCCTCGAACGAATTTGACTACGCGAAGCTCGACCAGCTTTGTGAGGCCGGAGTCGACGAAGGTTCCTTCTCCTACTGGGCGACTATCGAACCTGACAACTTTGCTCGAATCCAGAAGCCGTTCAAGGATCGGTATCCCGGAATCAAGATCGACCTGCTTTCGGTCCGAGAAGAAGACGGCGCTGGCCGCATTTTGACATCGATTGCTGCAAATGAAAATCCCGGCGTTGATCTCATTTATGGTTCGCAAGATGGATTGTTTCCGATCATCAGCCGCGGCCTGATCGACGACAAGTTTGACTGGGCGACCACTGGAGTGGACCCTCAGATGATTCATTCAACCAACATGATTCGGCTGTTTGTCGTCGGTCTGGGTATTGCCTACAATACGAATCTGGGCACCCCATCGGACCTTCCCGCAACCTGGGAAGGCATGATCGACCCCAAATACGCTAAAGACATCGTCCTCGATCCACGCGGAAATCCGTGGGATCTGCTCTCCATCAAATGGGGTGAGGAGAAGACACTTGACTACGTGACGCGGTTGTCGGCGACGACGGACCCGATCATCATTAAGGGTGGTACCGCAGGCATGACTGAGGTGGTCGCCGGCGGAGCGCTTATGACGACCAGTGGACGGGCCGATTCCAATGCGGAACTCCAGAACGACGGGGCACCGGTCGAAATGCACTACACGGAACTTGTCCCTCTTCGAATCCTTTACAACGGACTCTACAACGATGCAAAGAATCCGAACGCAGCTGCTTGCTTTGCCGGTTGGCTTGCCTCGCCAGAAGGTATGGCCTCATTCGAGGCGGTGGAGTTTAAGGCAAATATTTTCCCACCCGCTGGTGTGCCCGAATCCGCCGAGCTTATTTGGGCAGACTCAGCAGAAGACGCTGAAAATGCAAACAAAACCGGCATCAAGGTACAAGAAATAATCGCTCCAGGTTTTGGAGATTAATAGTCGGTAAAAACCACTAGACGGGAGGGGGTGGTTCCGTGCTGCGGTCCCACCCCCACCCGTCACTCTGGAGGTTGTTTATAATGATAAGTCTTGAAAATTTGGTCAAAATATTCCCGCTTTCGGGCGGTGATAAGGTTGCTGTCGACAACATTTCGTTCGACTTGCCAAAGGGCGAATTCTTTACACTCTTAGGCCCTAGCGGTTGTGGAAAAACTACAACCCTCAGGTCGATTGCCGGCCTCGAGAAGCCGACTGCGGGTACGATTTCAATTGATGGTGAGAAGGTTTACGACAACAAGGTAATTGTGCCAGCGAATAAGCGAGGGCTCGGAATGGTGTTCCAGAGTTACGCTGTCTGGCCGCACATGTCCGTGTTCGAGAACGTGGCTTTCCCCCTCCACGTCGCTGACGAACGGCCGAGTCGATCTGAGGTAAAACGGCGCGTCCATGAAACGCTAGAACTGGTCGACCTGGGCGGCCTCGGCCAAAGACCGGCAACGATGTTATCCGGTGGCCAGCAGCAGCGACTCTCGCTTGCAAGGGCGCTTGTGAAGCAACCAAAGATGCTCCTACTCGATGAGCCACTCTCAAACTTAGATGCAAAACTTCGCGACCGAATGCGATCGGAGCTGCGTGTCATCCAGCAACACCTCGGCATCACCACCTTGTTCGTAACCCATGACCAGGTAGAAGCGTTATCGATGTCGGATCGAGTCGCTGTGATGAATAATGGAAAAATCGAACAGATCGGTGGTCCACGGGACGTGTACCACGATCCGCTTACTGCGTTCGTTGCGGATTTTATTGGCGGAGCCAACACGCTTGATGGAATTGTTGAAGCGGTCGAACCGGACGGTTCGGCCATTCTCTCGACGGAGTGCGGGCGCATTCTTGGGCGTGGCTTACCAGACCTTGTGGTAGGTCGCCCGGCGGTCGCATCTATTCATCTTGAAGATGTCCAGCTGAGTACGGATGAGGCAACCAACTTGTCTCAACACAACGTCTTTGAGGGCGTTGTGAGTCTCGGTCTCTTCAACGGACCGTCGGTCGTCTACCGCCTCTACGTTGGCGACCAGCTGATTGAGGCTCAGCTCGGCGGACACGATGCTTTTGCACAGGGAACTGAGATTCGCGTGATCCTTCCTAAACGGCATATTCGAATCCTGCAGCGGGGCCCTGAGGATCTGGCCCCGGCCAGAGGAGTTGAAGAAAAATGACCGTCACCGACGTCGTGGTCGAAGCTCCTGAGGCGAGTAAACCAAAACGACGATCTCGAATCAGCGGCAAGGCCCTCTATATCACGGGTACAGTCGCATTGCTTGGATACCTGGTGGCTGGTCCGCTCGGAGTACTCGTTTTCAGCAGTTTCAAGCGAACCGAGGGAACCCTTCCGTTCGAAGCGGAATCGCCCTACACGTTGGAAAACTATAGCGATGTATTTCTGTCGTCTTCGACCTTTTCCACACTCTGGAATACGGCCATCTACGCAGCGGGGGCGCTCACCCTGAGTTTCACAATAGCAATCACTTTGGCCTGGCTGGTCGAGCGAACCGACATAGCGTTCCGTAATACCATCTACACGATGGTGATTGCATCACTCGGAATTCCTGCCGTCATATCGGGAATATCATGGGGGTTGCTGGGTAGCGAGCGAATTGGGGTCGTGAATGTTTTCTTGAGGTGGGCGTTCCATCTGGATGGCATTGTCGGTCCGTTCAACGTCTTTTCGTTTCCGGGAATGATTCTTGTACAATCTCTCACGATGGTGCCGGTAACCTTTCTACTGATTTCTGGTGCGTTCAGAGCTATGGAAGCATCACTCGAAGAAGCGGCATTAATTTCTGGAGCGAGCTTTCGGCAGACGCTCGGCAAGATCTCGCTTCCGGTCCTCGCCCCAGCGCTGTTTTCCGCCGTCGTGTACCAATTGGTAACGGTAATTGAATCACTCGATATTCCGCTGATAATTGGGTTTCGAGGAAATATCCTCGTGCTGAGTACACGTGTTTACCTTGAGGTGCAACCAATTGGCGGACTTCCGAACTACGGTATGGCGAGTACGTTCAGTATTTTGATGCTATTTGTCGCCGTTGGTCCGCTGCTGTACTACAACCGCCTCATTTCTCGGTCAGACCGGTTCAGTACCGTCACCGGGAAATCTTATCACCAAAAACGCTACGAACTTGGTTCGGCTAAACCGTTCGTAACTATCGCCGTGTTCGGATATCTATTCCTCGCATTGTTGCTACCTATCCTGATTCTCGTTTGGACTAGCTTGCTACCGTTTTACCAGGTGCCGAGTATCGATGCGTTTAGTGATTTGCAGTTTGATGCTTACCGGAATCTGAACGACAGTGCTTTTTTCGTTGACGCTCTCAAGAACACCGTGATCGTCGGAGCAACCGTTTCGTTGACAGTCATGGTGGTGGGTGTGCTCGTGGCCTGGATCGTCGTGAGATCGGGGTCGAGATGGTCAGGTGCGCTCGACGTGCTTGCATACGTGCCACACGCTATGCCGGGTGTGATTATTGGTACTAGTATCCTGTTGATTTACCTCGTAGTCCCGGTACCGGTTGCGGGAACTGTATGGATCATCGTCATTGCCCTCAGTACCCAGTACATCAGTTTATCCACGCGATTGATGAACGGATCGATAACTCAGATTCAGGTGCAACTCGAAGAAGCCGCCGAGGTCAGCGGTGCCAGTCAGACGCAGGTCTTTCGAAAAATACTTCTTCCATTGATATTGCCTCCGTTTGTGAACGGCGCACTGCTCGTTTTTCTTCTGTCGATAAGAAACCTCACGTTGGCATTGATCTTGGCTTCTCCGAAGGCAATTTTGCTCTCAGTTCTGATCTTTACAAGATGGGACGCGGGCCAAACTGAGGACACTGCAGCAATTGGTGTCGTCTTGGTGATCGTTACGGTCACACTGAGCATCATCTCGCGTCGTCTGAGTTCTAATGGCGACGTGGCTCGATGATGCGGGGAGACTCGTCACCGTCGTCGTAAGTCGAACCGAGAGATGACACCAGTGACGTTTGGACTGCTCGTTGAAGTGCCCCGGGATCGGTGACTGCTTGTTCTCTTGAGAGGATGAGTGCAGGTCAGAGAAGAAGCGACACCCGGGTAGGTACCCGGACGAGCTCTGTGAGCGCGCTGTGCGGATGGTGTTGGAGCATCAACACGAGTATCCGTCGCAGTGGAAGGCAATCGAATCGATTGCCAAGAAGCTCCAGGTGAATCATGAGACGTTACGTCAGTGGGTTCGCCGGGTCGAGACCGACACGGGTGATCGACCGGGCGTTACCACCGATGAGCGTGCCCGGATGAAAGCGCTCGAGCGTGAGAACAAAGAGCTGCGCCGTGCGAACAAAATTCTGAAGGCAGCGTCGGCGTTCTTCGGGGCGGAGCTCGACCGCCAGTCTAAGAAGTGATGGCGTTCATCGACGAACATCGGTCAAGGTTCGGGGTCGAGCCGATCTGCAGAGTACTCCGTGAGCACGACTGTGGGATTGCCCCGAATACCTATTGGGTTGCCAAACAACGACCCCCGTCAGCACGAGCGTTACGCGATGTTGAACTCGTTGCCGAGGTGCACCGGGTGTTCGTGGAGAACTTGTTCGTCTATGGCGCCGACAAGATTTGGACCCAACTGAACCGCGAAGAGATCCGTGTGGCGCGCTGCGCCGTTGAACGGTTGATGCGCGCCGAAGGGCTCTGCGGAGCCCGGCGGGGCAGGGCGTTCACGATCACCACCCAGGGCGACGACGGGCTGCACCGGCCAGCCGACCTGGTTGATGGCAAGTTTCGGGCGCCGGCACCTGACCGGCTTTGGGTTGCGGACCTGGCCTACGTCAAAACACATTCCGGGTGGGTGTATGTCGCGTTCATCATCGACGTCTACTCCCGGATGATTGTCGGCTGGCAAGCCAGCCGATCGTTGCGGTCAGATTTGGCGATCGACGCGTTGGACATGGTTGTCTGGAACCTGAAGCGAGCTGGCCGGTACCTTGATCAGCTGATTCATCACAGCGACCGCGGCGTTCAATATTTGTCGATCCGCTACTCCGAGCGTCTTGCTGACAACGACATCGTCGCATCGGTTGGGTCCAAGCGCGACAGTTACGACAATGCGATGACTAAATCGTTCAACGGGCTCTACAGATGGGAACTGATCTACTCGCAAGGCCCCTGGCGCGGTCCCGACCACATCGAGTTCGCCACGACGACCTACGTCGACTGGTTCAACCAGCGCGGTCTGCACGGCGAAATCACCAGCGATGCGACCTGCACAATCCCGGCAGAAGCCGAGACCGACTACTACCGTCAGAAGCAACCAGCCGAAAAGGCTGTCACCTAATAACACGAGCAGTCATCAAACCCGGGGCGCTTCAGTTCGTCGGTATACCCCGTCACCGCGAGGAAGTCAGGTGTGCGCGCAGTCGGTACGGCGAAGAAGGCAAACGGCAGTCAAGTGGGAGCCGAGTAGATCACGGGATCGAGTGGTCAGCGCAGAGTTGGAGAGCGTTGAGATGGATGCGGGCAGTATTGTTCGCAGTCAACTGACGGCGGCTGAAGTAGCAAGTATGACGATCAACACCAATTAACCCACCGACGACCAATCTGCTGATGAATGAGGGCAGGAACCGCACGGCTGCAATCGGTGGACAGGCGACCATACCGGCGGTGCCCGTAGGCGGAACGTCGTTACGACCTGGCGCTGTGCATGGGAACAATCTGAGGCAATGGTTAATTTCTGATATTTTGAAGGTACCAGTCTTGGGTGATTTCGGAACCGATCCCTCGTTCGAGCGCAAGTTCGTACGCGCGACCAGCGACTGCAGCGAATTGCACTCCCTGGGCTCCGATGTTGATGAACACGATGGTCTCTTGAGGCGTGAGGCGACCGCTAACGTCGCCGCGCAACATACCGATGAAAGAGGGGAAATCTCGTGTCTCGGAGCGGTGTTTCCATGGCAGCCGCGCGCGCTCGGCCTCGTTCCCGGAGATGAACCCACCAGCGCCGCTTTGTGGAAATTCAAGGTTCGGTACGTTGGCATCTGGTCCGATGCTGAACGTGCCGAGTTGCATCACTCTGTCTGCGCTATCGACAAGTTCTGAGCTGAGCTCGCGTCGCGTGACGCACAGGACCAGGGATCCAGTTGCGATCCATTCGGGACGCAATGTTGCGACCATCGAGTTGGTAGCGGAAACGACGATGCCGCAGTTAGCGACCGCATCCTCGGGCGTATTGACCGCCTGCACGTTCAGCCGAAGACGGTCAGACATCTCGGTCGCGAACAGTGCCCGATGCGCCTTGTTTGGGCTGAACACCTTGACCATCTCGATTGGCCGTGTGAGCGAGATGGCCTCGAGGTAAGTGCGGGCCATGTTGCCAGAACCGATGATGCCGATCTTCGTGAGACCGGGGTTGGCCAGAGCGTCAGTCGCTATTCCAGCGCTTCCACCGACCCGCGTTTGCTGTAAAATGCCGTCGTTGATCAGGGCGACTGGCTCACCGTTTTCGGCGGAGAAGAGGAGGATGAAGCCACAATATGTTCCAGGTTCGATGGCGTACTTTTCCTGGCTCTTGCCATCGGGCCACCGCATCACATCAGACTTGATCCGGAGTGCCGTGAAGCCATGATGTTTCGTGGACCCTGACATTGTTCCAAGGCAGTGGTAAGCGTCAGACGCCGCGGCAGGCGACCACAATTCCAGGCGCGGAACATGGGCGGCGTCTCCAGTGGAGAGTTGCTCGTAGCCGATGCGGAGCGCATCCATCGTTTCCTTCATCGAGAGAAGTTGAGTGATGTCGCTATTGTCAAGATGAATCATGTACTGCCCCTTTCGTCTTCTTCGTCGACTCGAGTCGCCCTGACCCATTGAGTAGCGCCATGATGTCTGACGAAGGTAAAACCGAGCCGTACTTGGCATCTATATCTATGAGGGCGACATCGTGGGAGAGGGCGGATCGGTCGAAAACGCCATCGTCTGCGACGAGCACGTCATAACCATTGGAGGCCCCATCGACTGCTGTAGCTCGGATGCAGCCCGACGTCGTACACCCTGTTAGCACGAGCGTTCGGCGTCGGTGTTTGGTGAGATAGGTATTCATCGGGGTGCCGAAGAAAGCCGATGCCTTCACCTTCGGAAGGACGACGTCGCCGGGTGCTGGGCATGCGTCGGCGATGAACTCATTTGACAGAGACGCGTCGAGTGCGGCGTCTGGCCGTTGAGTTGCCGGGCCAATGTGCTGTTGCAGTGAGTCCGCCCTGGTGAACACGATCGGAAGGTGCAGTTCTCTAAAGGCACTGACCAAAGCAATGATGCCCGGCACAGCAGCCCAAGCGCGTTCACCGCATGCCTTGCGGGAGTACCCTTGCGCTTGCAGAATTGGGCTGTTCGGCCCGACAAACGACTCGACGACATCGATGACCAGCAGGACCGGTGATTCGGCGCTTGGCACCACCTTTTTCGACGAGCTGTAAGCGGCGAGCGCGGCAGCGTCTTGTGACGACATTCTTTCCGACCAGTGGGGCTCGACCATTTTTGTATTCATTGTCTTTCCTCTCTTTGGGCCCATCAGGTTCTTGTCTGGGCGTGACTTGGTTCTTTACCCGTCCTCGACTTCGCGCTGGCCTGGATGTTCCCAGTTGTAAAACGAGGGAAACGCACGCGCGATGACGAGGGCGCCAGCAGCTGAAGCGAGTCCGCCGGACCAGGCGGCCACCGACGGCCCGAGTTGGCGCGCTACGACACCGGACTCGGCGTCTCCGAGACGGGGTCCTCCGGCGACTGCAGCAATCTTCAAACCGGACAACCGGCCACGAAGGTGATCGGGCGTCGAAAGTTGCACAATCGTTGCTCGAAAAATCGATGAGATGGCGTCTGCAGCTCCGGCGATGGCCAGAAACACAACTGCGTAGGGAAGACTGGAAGTCAGACCGAAGGCAGTAATCGAAACTCCCCACAGGAATACCGCGAACGTCGTGACCTTGCCTGCCTTGACCACGCGGCCCACCCATCCGGAGGTGGCCGCTGCGATGAAAGCGCCGATGCCCGGAGCTGCGAAAAGCAGTCCCACCGTCGCTTCCCCACCGTCAAAGACGCTGAGTCCCATTTCCGGAAACAGCGCTCGAGGCACGCCGAAGACGGTGGCACTGATGTCGATTAGAAACGCTCCCTGGATTGCCTTTTTGTTCCTGAGGAACGAGAGTCCGCCGGCGATCGAACGGAATCCGGGCCGTGTAGCACCCTCGGAGGCGGGCATCGGCTTCATCAGAACCAACGCCAGGATTGAAATCATGAACGTACCCGTGTCGATCCAGTAGGCCGTTGCCAGCCCCCACCAGAGAATTATTACACCGGCGATGATTGGTCCGATTGCTTTGGCCATCTGGGACATGAGAACCTGCAGAGCGTACGCAGGCGCCAGGCGAGCAGCGTTGACCAGCCGAGGTACTGAAGAGGTTCGAGCTGGAGCATCAATTGCAAAGAAGAATGCCTGCATTGTCGTGAGGGCGAACACGATTGAGACGGTGTGATAATTGGACATCGCATTGATCGCAAGGCCGCCGCTGATGGCGGCGAGAAACCACTGCGCAAAGATGAGTAGTGTTCGTCGATCCCAGGCATCTGACCACATACCACCGATCGTCGAACCGATGAGAAGAGCCGGAAACTGCGCCAAGCCGAGGAGGCCGACGAGGAGCGAAGAATTTGTCAACGAATACACCTGAATCGGTGCCGCTACTAGCGTCAACTGTCGGCCGATAGAAGAGGCAAGGTCTCCGAAGTAGAACAGTCGAAACTGTGCCGACTCGCGCAGCGGCGAAATATCAGCAAGTAGGGCACCTTTCATCTGGGACGGTCTGCGGACGGTCTAGGCGAAGAAGCCATTATCGATTGCCGCTTGCCAACCCTTAACGACCGACGGTGCGACGCCAAACGGCAGACCGGGTTCGGGTTTGGTGTATTCGTGAACGCCAGCGCCGAACTGGGTGAGGGCGGTACGCGGCGTCGGGCTCATCGCTGCATATCGGGGAAGAATGACATCTCGGTAAACCGCCGGGGGGTGATCCCGGCTTGCCTGGGTGATACCAAAGAGGGTCGGTGGAACGGGCTTCGCGTTTGGCCCGGTGAGCTCTCGAGTCATTCCGACGTATCGGTCGATCAGCGTGTTCGTCTCATCGCTGCTCAAGCGGAGGCGTTCGGCAGTTGTGATGGCGGCTGCGCGAAGCGAGGCTGTCACGTTTCGTGTGATCGGGTACTCGCATTTGAAATTCGCTTGCACCTTGACAGCGTCCCACGACGCGAAAACCTCTTCCATCAACTCCGGAAGGCGCATCAGGGCCGAAATGCCTTCTGTGGCAGCAGCTTGGGGGCCGGCGTAGCGAGCCTCCTCTCGCCACGTTCTCACGCTGAGCTCATCGAACGGATCCTGACGGCGCGACTGCTCGAGAGTCCTGTCAGCGACGCCGGTAGCTCGGCGCTCGAGGTTGCCGGTGTACCGGCGTGATTCCTCTTGGATATAGCCAAAGGGAGAGTTTTCGATGGCGGCCACTCCCATCACATTCGAGACACGCTGACTGAGCATTGAGACGAATGGGCCTCCTGTCGAATGGCCGTGGACGAGGATCGAATAGCCGTCGCCGAATTGTCGGCGGCAGGCCTCTTTCATACCATCCTCGAACGCCGCAGGCCACCCTGCCATCCGGGCGCGAAACCGTGTGCCGCGTTTCGCCTTGGCGACCACGCGTGTTCCGTAGCGAGCCCTCATCGAGACATCCTCGACAACGTCGTATTCGTTGCGATCCACGGTTTCGCCGGCAAGCCAGATGGGGGTTCGCACTGAACCGTCGGCTCGGACGGCCTCTCCTGGCCAGATGCGGTCTGGTGCATCAAGATAGAGCCGACCTGGGAAGTTCATGCTGACGACTTTGTACCCGAATTGGCCGGCGATCATTTGAGCGAATGGCGCCATTGCCCGGTAGTCCTGGGAGCCGCCGTGGAGCAGAAAGACGCCGATTTTTTCGCCGCGTTGAGTGAGGGGTATAAAGCCGTGATCGGCTGGTTCGTAGATCCTCACTCCGATATCCCAGTCCAAGCCGACCGCGGAGATGCGAAAGAGATCCTCGCTTTCGCTGATGGGGATGCTGGCCCAGTTGAGAACCGCCCTTGACTCGGCTAACACCCGGCTACGCGTGACGTAGGTGGGCGGTTGCCATAGATCAGTCATCAACTTCCCCGTCCATGATGAAAATTATCAAACTCGCGTAGAGACCTTGTCGACAGGCCGACAACTATCGCTGCGGCGCCGAGAAGCACGAACGTGATCGACATGGCCCACACGAGAAGCACCAGGCCGAGGCCGATTGGGGCCATGAACTTGCCGAGGTTTCGGATCGCGCCATTGGCAGCCACGAAGGTAGCTCGCATGTCATCGTTGACTGCCTGCGTGATAATCGCGCTGTAAATGATGCTTGATGCACTGTCGGCCATGCCGAAGGCGATGCTTCCAGCGATCAGCATCCATGCAGATTCAGAAGCGCCGATTGCAATGAGCGAGAGGCCAACTATGACGAGGCTGGCACCGAGCATCACTGATGGCGTGTACTTGAGCGATGTCCGCGCCATGACAGCGGCGACGACCAGTGCAGACGCTGCGGAGACGGTGAGCACTATGCCGGTCTCAAAAATCGACAGAAGGCCTGCTTCGATGGCCAACAACGGCATGAATGTGAGAAATCCGAATTTGAAGAAAAATCGAAAGAAACCCACCGACTGCAGGAACAGGAACCGTATGTGCTTGAACTCTGCCAGCAGGACGCCCATCGATCGACTGACCGAACCGCCCATGGTCCGACCGGTTGGGACATGACGCCAAGCCACAGCGGCGAGCGGAAGTGCCAGAACCTGAAGTGCAATTGGGGCAAACCACGTCACGAGCACGAGCGCTCCGCCAGCCGCTGGGCCGAGCGTCTCGCCGACCTTCATCGCAACGGACCGATGGCTCTGGCCTTTGACTTGGTTTCCACCTACCCGGGAATCAGAGATAAGAGTCATTGTGAGCGGGAGGACGGCGGCAAAGCCCATGCCCTGAACGGATCGCGAAACCAGCAGGAAGGTGAACGAGTCGTGCCACAACGTCATCACCAGCCCGCACAAGCCGAATACGACCAGACCGCCGGTAAACACGGCGCGACGTCCATAGCGATCAGCGAGCATCCCAGCAGGTACCGCAAAGATGATGCTCGGAAGGAAGTACGCCCCCATGAAGAGCCCAATCTGGGCACTGGTCAATGACAAGGCTTCCTGCATCGCGGGCAACGCTGGCACCAGACTCTGGGTGCCGGTCAGCATCAAAGGCGCCGCGACCACCGCATACCAGGGTGTTCGCCCCAACACGTGTGATTGCGCCGTGCCTCGACGTGCGCCTCGGCCCATTACGGCATCGCCGATCCGCAGTTGGCCACGAGCGTCGAACTGCAAAAAGAATCGTTGTCGAGAGAACTGAAGAAGACCAAGGACGACGGCCACATCCCGAGGTTCTTGAACCTGCTCATGACACCGATCCGGGAACGCCGTCTGCGTTCAGCTCATTGGCGGGAGCCTCGGTGATTACGTCTACCGTGTCGTCGTTCTCGGGCTCTTCGAGGCGATCGTCCAAGGCGCGTAGTGGAATCACGAGCACTGCGGAAACCACCGTGAGGGCACCGAGTGCCGCGAACACAACCGGAAGGTCCATGACCAGGATGAGAAGTCCAACGGCCACGGGTCCAAGAAACTTGGCGCTGTTGCGCACGGCACCGGTCAAGGCTATGAAGCTTGCTCGATATTTGGTTTCGGGCGCTGCGGCAACGAGTGAGTTGACGAGCACACCTGACATGCCATCGGCGATTCCAAAAATGAGAGCGCCGGCCATGATGGCAATCGGTGAACCACCCATGGCCCACAACCCAAGGGCCAGTGCTTCACCGAATAAGCCGATGGCGATGAACGTTGTTGGCCGGCCGAGGCGGGCGATTCGGGCTGCTGTGAGCGATGGCAAGATTCCGATCAACGATGAGACTCCAACCGCGACGCCTGCAAACGCGGGAGAGAGATCGCGTTCGTCGATCAGTAATACGGGAAGGAATGTCAAGATCGAGAACTTCAGAAACATCCGGAGAAACCCGGCGTACTGCAGGGGGATCACTCCTTTCATGCCAAGGACCAGGACGAATCCCTTGAGGACTGTAGGGCGGCGTGCACCGCTATGTATCGAAGATGGATCGGTCATCCTGGCGAGTACGGCGAGCCCGAATGGGATCGCCAACACCTGACCGAGCCAGGGCGCCTGCCAAGTAACCGCGGCCAGAAACCCGCCCACAATGGGCAACGTGCCGTCGCCGGTCAGCATTGCGACAGATCGCCGGCCCTGCGCCTTGATGAGCGCTGAACCTCGGTACGCGTCACCGAGGATTGTCATCGTGAGTGGCAGCAAGCCGGCAAAAAACAGACCTTGCAGGAAACGAACAAGGAGGAAGATGCGGAAATCTTCAGTGACGGTCTGGAGCGCGATTCCCGTAACCCCGAAGCCGATCATGGACCAACCGAAGACTTTTCGTCGACCGATTCGATCGGCAAGGATTCCTGCTGGGATTGCTCCCACGGCGGCAGGGAAAAGATATGCGACCATGACCAGTGCCAACTGGGTATCGGACAAGCTGAGCGCGTCGCGCATGATTGACAATGACGGTGCCACCAGCTGGACGCCTGTTTGCGCAACGATGCACCCGGCATACGCGAATCGAGCGTTTGTTCGAGCCTGTCGTGGAGTGAAATCGGTGTCGAGGCTCATCTTCGTTGTTCCCGCTCCTTCGAATTCAGGGTTTGGCCGGTCAGCAATGTCGGCCTGGCCCCGACGAACTCTCCTGGTTTAGGTGGAGGTGCACACCTGCGGGAGCATCGCGCGATTGGTCCATTGAGCGTGCGACGGATCACTCAGGGGGAGTCGGCGAATGATAGGTGTTGATCATTCGCCGACTCGAGAGCGTTCCTACTGATCAGGATGGCGCTCAATCTGGTGTAGTCCAAGCGCCTTAACCATGAAGGTGTCTTGGACCGCGAGATAGCGGACGGTTTCGGTCTCGCTGGTGTTGTGGTGCTGATGCCAAGCCCACAGCGGGATACCAAGCAGATCGCCTTCCTCCCAGTCGATCCTCTGGAGCGGGTCGTCGTCGTAGCCTATCGTTGAGTATCCAGTGCCCTTGACGATGTAGAGGACTGCCTCGGTCGTGTGGCGGTGGTTTGTTGACTTTCCCAGCGGTGGGAGCTCGCTCAGGTGTGGCTGGAGTCGACGCTCACCGGTCATTTTGATAAACCGGGCCTGCGTGTTGCGGTATTCACGAGGCACGAGTTCGGTCTCGCGCAGGTTCTTGACGAGGGTTACTTCGTTCGCTGGGTTCTTTACGTTCCAATCCTCCCGCTGCTTCATCTCGCTGATGGCAGTCTCGCTCAGCGGCTGATCTCGATAGGAGATGTCAGCTGCGTAGTCGGACTCGTTGATCTTCTTGATTTCGGTCATAGGTTCTCCTCATGTGCATACGGTATACACCATGGTTAATGGTATACGGTTTACGGCTTCAGAGCAACTGCGTAACTGCTGGTTTATGGCGGTCCTCAGTCCAACTTGACCTCGGATGACCCAGGGAGTCAGCGCAAGGAGGCACGATGCCACTCAGGGGGAAATTTCTCCGCAGATCGAGAGAGCAGTGAGCGCATAGATCTGCGCTCCGTCGATGAAGTCATCGAGTTCAATGAACCCAGTTCCTTGCTCGGCCGCCCGTCCGCGGCTTGGTCCGAACGTCAGTGCTGGGATACCCGCGCGGTTGTAGACGTTTGTGTCGCGCCACATTCCCACTACGGCATCCTCAGCAAACTTGGGCATTTCAACACCGCGAATAGAGCGGTGAGCGCTCTGGATCTCGTTCAAAAGCGGAGCGATTCTGTCTCGTGGCGCTTCGAAGCCCGCTTTGGCCATGATCAGGTCAACCTCGACGTCAAGACCCGTCGATCGCACAGCAGTCGACAATGCCTTGGTGACCGACTGTACGTCTTCGTTCGGCAGCGTTCGCACGTCGACGTACAGTGCGGCATAGGTAGACGATCGATTTGGACGCCACGGGATACCTCCGCGAATCGCACCTACCTGAGCCTTGGGCCGCATGACCCCGCAGTCGGTTTGACGCGTTCTGGATTTCTCGAAATCAACTGCCCAATCTTCGACGAGTTGGACGACGCTGGCAGCGCGAACGATCGCATTGGGCTGTGTCTTCAAATCTTCGCCTCGAATGAGGCGTGGCGTGTACATGTTCTTGCCGCGAAGAGTGATCTTGTAATACGCCGCGCCCGTTTGAATCCAGGAGGCGGCGAAATCTGTTGTCTCGGCGATGACGGCGTAATCGGCGCGGTAGCCGCGGTCGAGCAAGTGTGTGGTTCCGAAACCCTTGCCTTCGTAGCGTGATCCCACGTATTCGTCAGTCGGCGCGGCCCCTGTTTCGCCAGCAGCGGACTTCAGAAGTAAGTCGCCTTTGAGCTTTAATCCGGACTCGCGGATCGCGCGACCCACGATCATCTGCATTGCCATGCAGCCGCGGTCGTTCTGAACGGTGTGACCGAATATCCGGTCGCCTTCACGCTTGGCGCCAACCCGGTTCGGATCAGGAGCGTCCATCAGCGTGTCGAAATCGACGCCGGACGCCTCTGTGTCCAAGTGGGCGTTAAAAATGAGTGATTTTCCCGTTCCGTCGCCACGGACCCGGCCAACGACGCATGCGCGATCGTCGCTGACCTCGACAAAGTCGGACGTGATGCCGTTCTGCTGGTACCAGTCGTGTACCACCGCTGCGGTTGGCGCCTCGTGCCCGAACGGGCCATAGGTGTTACCGAGGCTGAGCATTAGTTCGGCGAGGTCCTCTTTCGATTCCTTGATTCTGTTGAGTATTCCTGTGATCTCGGCGCTCATTTGGGTGTTGCTCATCTGGAACTCCTTGCGTTGGTCATCGGCGGGTCTCGATTACGTTCCACAGTTCCTC
>Ga0115001_10000856_pt1 | contig 23099 bp, 21 predicted proteins | sample ArcticOcean_MG_C_12_FD_89869 | JGI IMG/M metagenome (GOLD analysis project Ga0115001, IMG submission 89869) | Marine microbial communities from western Arctic Ocean - ArcticOcean_MG_CB8_130 | ecosystem: Environmental > Aquatic > Marine > Oceanic | place: Arctic Ocean: Canada Basin | collected... | reverse complement strand
TTATTATTTATATTATTATTTATATTATTATTTATATTATTATTTATATTATTATTTATATTATTATTTATATTATTATTTATATTATTATTTATATTATTATTTATATTATTATTTATATTACATTTTTCAGTACTTAGTAGTTTCATATTGTTTTTTAACAAGACAAATTTTATTTTCACCCTACAGAAATTTTTAGTATTGTTTTTATAGATAAGGATAATGAGAAGAGTTGGATTCGAACCAACGTCGGTAATTACCAACAGATTTACAGTCTGCCGCCTTTGACCACTCAGCCATCTTCCCTTTTATAACGTGCCTACGTTATCTTTAAGTAGACTTTAATACACCTTACTTCAGTTACCATATAGCTGCCGTTGCTGTATAGCTCCCTGAATGAGGGATTAAAAAAAGTTTTAATAGCTCAGTTGGCTAGAGCGCAAGGCTGAAAACCTTGAGGTCAGTGGTTCGAGCCCACTTTAAAACATCTTGACTGGTGATAATTACAAATTTTTTTTTAAAACCATACTATCTGGGCAAAGTTTTTCTTTTATAGATAACCAAGCTCATAAGTTAAAAGAGGATAACCTCTTTTTAGCTGCAGGCTCCCTCTATTATTTATGTCTCCACCTACGCCTTTCTTCTCCATTTTATCTAACGCAGTTGGTTGATATATTTTCTTATGAGACCGCACTAAATACTCGCCCTTCTACTTCTGGAGGGGGCTTGGTGGGTCCAGCCCTCGGTTCTTTTTCCAAGTCAACCACCTCATTAATCGTTTACAATTTTCACTCCATGGCTACTCAAAATCGTTTTTTTATTTTTTCGGGTGACCTGTTTCCCTCCTCTAAAGCTACGCAAGCGGGCTTTACTTCGTCTCTTTTTTCTATTTCTGAGTTATTTTACTCAGCAAATTGACTAGAGCGTGAAGTTTCGGAATTAAGCGGCGTAATTTTTTTGGGAAAAAAAGACTTACGTAACCTAATGCTACAATACGGGGACTCTTCTGCTCCTTTTCAAAAATCTTTCCCCACTGTGGGACTAAAAGAAATGTTTTACAACCCCGTTAAGGATATAATTGTTCAAAGCCCTGTAACGTTGCAAATATAGAATTGCAATTAAATACCGAGCTATCGTCTAAAGGTTAAGACATTAAATTTTCACTTTAATAATGTAGGTTCGAGTCCTGCTAGCTTGATATGCGCTATTTATTGTGTTGTCGTAAAAAAAAACTTTTAAATCCAAGGAACTTCTTTAAACATAGGGTTTTATACTCCATGAAGTTTTCGTCTCTCCTCTCCCCAGGCACAATAAAAAATTTTAGATTGTTTATGCGTTCACTTTCTCCCGCACATAATTATAAAAATAACCAAACTGGGAGTTCTGGATCTAAAATTCTAATTAAGCAGTCGTACGTTCTTCTAGTTTGATTTTTTCATCTAACCTCGCTCCACAATACCAAAGCTGCGAGTAAAGATAAAGTAATTATTCCGGGTTTCTTTATATACCCTAAAAAGGTTACAAAGTTTACAATCCTGAAGGCTCCCATGGCCCACAAGACTTTCTCCCAAGAGCAGATCTCCTTCTCCTCTTACTCTTTTAGTTTGACTCTCTTTTTAGAGTTGCAGTCTCCGACTGCTCCCAGTAAAGACGCTGCTACGGGCCTTCTCGACTACTTTGGCGGACTGAGTCTTTTTTACGGTACAAATATGCTTTTTTTAAAAAATTTTCGGGTGATATTTCTTGTTAAAGATTCACATTTTTTTTCCTATTATGGTTTTTTGCGTCAGATTACTTTGGGTTCCTCTCAATAAATAGGTTTATAGCTTGGTTACTTGCCCACATGATGAAATTGGTAGACATGCAAGGCTTAAAACCTTGTCCTTAGGGGTCCTGGTTCAAGTCCAGGTGTGGGTAATATAAGTCTTAAAGCAAAAATAGCTGCCCTGCTTGCTTTCAGCCTAGGCGCTGTGCTTTCACCTCTTGTTCTAGCAGGTCTGCCACATTTATGTTTTGCTGTGGGGTCGTCAATTTACTTTTTATTTTTTTGTATTTTTGCTATTTGCACTCTACGCAAGGTTTTTTTTTGTCCTGTGCCTTGCATACACGTGTTCATTACTTCGGTAGCTCCCGTTCATATTCTTTTTTTTTTTTATGCTCTTTTATGCATTACTGGGCTCTCATCTCGTCGTTACTAGGGGGAAGCTGAGGGTTGATACTTAATGTTTTTTTTAAATTTCTACACCTTGTGAAGTTTTATATTTTTTTTTTTATTTGTATACATTACGTTATTTTACTCTTTTGTTATCTATTTATTGCCCGTAACTCTTTCAAATGCAAATTTATCTCTAGCTAGTAACAGGCGGTCGTCCTTTTATTTTATATCTGGTGTCGAGTGCCTGTACCTAAAACTAGTGCCTGTTGTTCTAATGTTGTTCATAAACCTATTATGGGCTTCCAGTTCTATAACGGCTTGGTTTGGTAATCTAATTTTTACACCGTTTCAGCACAAGGTAACCTTTTTGATCATTTTTATTTTTTGGCTTATTTTAATTGTTTTTGCAAACGTATCCTTTTTTTCGTCAAACGAGGTTTATGACTTTTTTATTGTTAAATATCATTTTTTTTTCTGAGTTACTATATTATTTCTGTCTAATTCCCTCTTTTCATTATTTTTCGTGATTGAAGTTTTATCTGCATTAATTTTTTTATTTTTGGTCTCTTCCACCTACTCAACTTTATTTTTTTTCCGTAATGTCGCCCTTGAGTTTTCAAATTTCTTTCAAAATACAACCCCGTTTACATTTATACACTCTATTCTTTTCTTTTACTGAGTTTCACTACTTTCTTCCCTAAATCTCTTTGTTTTTTCTATTTTTATTTATAAATACTTGGTCACTTTTGACTGGTATTTAATTGAGTACATATTTCTTTATTTGGTAAAAGTTTCCGCTTTAAAAGACATTTTTGTTGTTGGTTTGTCTTGATTTTTTATGATTTTTTCAATTTTTTTAAAATGTGGTATTGCCCCGTTTTTCATTTGAAAACCCACCTTTTTTAAAGGTATGCCCTTAGTTGCCTTATTTTTTTATATTTCATTTTTTTATTTTTTTATTTTTTTATTTTTTATTTACTTTTTAACGTCGTACTTTTCTACAATATTTTACTTCTACGCTCTCGTGACGCTATTATTTATTTCCGCTGGCCTAGTTACATTACTGTTTATACTTAGTGAGGCTTTTTTCTTAAAAGTCTTTTTCGCTATTAGTAGCCTACTGAACTCTCTACTCGTACTACTAGCTCTTCTTTCTTTTCACCCGACTTCATTTTGTTTTTTCCTGTAATGTCCTAGTTTAGTTGGCAGTAATGAAGAGTCCTAAAAATACTAATCAAAAAAAGCTATGGGTTTTACGTAAACAAAACGCTCCCCGCCTGTACAATTTTTTTTTAATAACGCCCCACTACCGATCTACTTTTCGGGCTAAAACGTCAAGGTCCCTAATATGAAAAAAAAAAGTTTTTAAAACCCGGCGCGATAATTTTAGAAAGGTTATTTTTACCACTAACCTTTGCTGTACTTTTACAAAAAACCCTGCTTAACTTCTGAGTGCCTTAGCGTCTAAGTGGTATACCTGAATTCTATTACTGACCTTAACATTTACCTCTATCTTTATATGTTTATATATAACATCTCCGTTATTAGTTTATTTTGAGTCTTCTTTTCATTTGTTAACAGTGATATAAAAACTTTATACTCGTTCTCACTCTTTAGTTTTGATAGCTTTTACCTATTTTTCCTCACAGTTTTAATATTTTCTCTCGCCGGTGTACCACCTTTTATGGGGTTTTTTTCTAAGTTATTTTTGTTAAATATACTTATTAATAAGAATTTTTATTATCTATACTTCTTGCTTTTTGTGATAATTCTACTTGGACTTTACTTTTACGTGCAAAATATTAGATTTTTGCATTCTTCAAACCTTAAAAATACGAATAAAATATACTGGCATGGGTCGGAGAAAGTCCAGTTTATGTTTTCATATTTTGCCCTAATAAGTGCTTTTATTATTTCTAACGGTGTGGTTTACCTAGATGACCTGTTACTGATATTTACATGGTTGTTTTTTTAGTCGTATAGTTGGTACTTCAACCTAAAAAAATTAAACATAAATCCATACATAAGGGGCGGCGCATACGTGCTAACCTAGTACACTTTAAGCTAAACTTCGGGTCAGTCGGTTTGTTATTAATACGACCTCTTCAAATAAGTAGTCAACGAATATTTCGTTTACGTTTATTTATTAAAAAAGCAGCAAAAAGAGCGGACTACACGCTTCGTAAAGTCTGACTAAACGCTTTCCCACACCTACCACTAACTAAAAAACCCATTGGTTCTCGTATGGGAAAGGCTAAGGGTAAGTTAAGTATTTGGTATGCTCAGTTACACCCCGGAATGGTACTAATAGAGTTTAAGAATTTACGTTTTGGTCGCTCAGTATATTACACTACGCAGCTTAAGTCCCGCATAAAAGGCGAAGTTAAGGTTATCTACAGGGACCGCGTACGTATTGATTTACCTCTTTCAAAAAGTAAAAAAATGACGGTCCAAAGCTTTTGGTAGGCACTAACTATTATGTAGAATTTTATTAGGGCTGCGTTGGTAGTATAAAAGACAGTATTCTATGACAACTATACATATATTACTTTATGTTTAACTTAGTCTTGTTTTTTATAGTTTTTTTTTTATTAAGAATGACTATATTTACATCATCGGTGCAAAAATACTTTTTGCAGTACATGGGTCAGGTATTCTTAGCCCAGTCTCTTTTTTTTTTATTTTTTACGCTTTTAGTACTAAACTACCTTTTAAATATGTACCAAAGTTCGGCATTTTTTTATTTTGATGGTTTTTCTACGCTAACGTGTACATTGGAGCAAAGGTTTATAAGTCTAAACGCTTTGTCATTAAATTTAATTGATGTCTACCTTTACCCCTTTATTTACGTTTTTTCACTAATAACAGTTCTTTCTATAGTTTTTTGTCTTTCATATAACAAAGATGAGTCTTTTAGCTTCATGTTTTATTGTCAGGTTATATTATTTGCAGGGTATCTTCTATTTTTTACAAATTCTTTAATTATTTTTTTTTTTGCCTATGAGATGCTTCTTGTACCAAGTTTTTTTATTCTGTACAAATTTGCTAAGACTAGGCGGTGTGTCGAAGCTGCTTACTTAATGTTTTTTTGAACTCAGTTCGGTGCACTATTTTTAATTTTTGCCTTTCTCTACATTTTTCTAATTGTGGGAAATTCTAATTTTGAGGTTGTTTCCTACTACTACTTCTCTCCACTAGAGGTTAATTTTTTATTTATGTGTTTTCTATTTGGTTTTGGGGTAAAGCTACCTATTTGGCCTTTTTATGGGTGACTACCTAAAGCGCACGTTGAGGCCTCAACTAATTTTTCTATTTTTCTTAGTGGTGTTTTAGTGAAGTTTGCTTTTTTTGGTCTTTTTAAGTGCCTTTTATCTCTAGAGTTGGAGCCAACTTTCATTTATGTCTACCCGTTCTTAATTCTGGGTATTGTAGATACTGTTTTTAAACTCTTTTACCAGATTGACTTAAAGAAACTAGTCGCCTACTCAACTGTAGTTGAGATGCACTGGCTAACAATATGTATTATTAGTGGTCAGTCCAGTCTAATGCTAGCTTCTTTTGCTATGCTAATTAGCCATGCTTTAATATCAACAAATTCTTTTTTGTTAGTTGATGCTATTGCCCGTAGGTTTAAGACACGTCTTATTACTGAAATACACGGACTGAATTACCTAACTCCTAAGCTTTTTCTGGTTGTACTCTTAAACGTTTTGATTTTTTTAGGCTTCCCAGGTTCTATTTTTTTTGTTTCAGAGTTTTTATTTTTTTCTTTTTTCCTAGACTTATTCCCCTTAGCTTCTGTTTTTCTGTTAGTCTTTTTATACCTTCTTGGCCCAACCTTTTTTTTTAGGTCTTGGATGAACGTTATGTTCGGTTTTTCTAACGCTCTCCTAAAGTCCCTCCCAATGGATATTTCTCTACGTGAGTTTACCTTATTTACGGGGGTACCACTTTTAATGTATTGACTTGGTGTATCTTGACAATTTTTTATTGTTTAGTGTATAAATGGCAACATGTAAACAATCTGCATACAGAAAACGTCTTTTCCGTAAGCCTAGCCTAAAGTATGCAAAACCTACTACACACCGCACGCCCATTTTAAAAAGGTGCCCACAAGTAAAGGGTATAGTCACTAAGGTGACAACTATGAGTCCCAAAAAACCCAACTCAGCTATTAGGCATGTGGCAAAAGTTGGCCTATCTAACAGTCTACGCCTAACTGCACGCCTACCTGGTAAGGGATATCTATGTACAAAGTACAGTCGTGTTTTAGTTAGGGGGGGTCGAGCTAATGACTTGCCCGGTGTTGGTTACTCCGCTATTAGGGGTGTATTTGATTTTTCCCCAATTGTTAGTAAAAAAAAACGGCGTTCCATATATGGTGTTACTAGGCCTATAGGCTTTACAAAGTTTGTGCGTAGGTCCCTGCGTAGGCTATAACCTATACTTAATGAGAGTAGAATGATTAACTTCTAGAGTTTTGTCACTTATAAATTGGGCTCGGGCTGGGTCGCTGTGGCCACTTACTTTTGGGCTCGCTTGTTGTGCTGTTGAGATGATGCATGCTGCCGTTAGTCGGTATGACATGGATAGGTTTGGTATTATATTTAGGGCTTCGCCCCGCCAGTCGGATTTAATTATAGTAGCTGGAACGTTGACAAATAAAATGGCCCCCTCCCTACGTAGGCTTTATGAGCAGATGACTGAGCCTAGGTGAATTTTATCAATGGGTAGTTGCGCAAACGGTGGTGGTTACTATCACTATTCTTATTCCGTTGTGCGTGGATGTGATCGAATCTTACCCGTCGATACATACGTCCCTGGGTGTCCCCCGACAGCTGAGGCCTTATTGTTTGGTTTAATCCAACTTCAGGGAAAAATAGGGTTTACGTTGTCAGAGCTAAATAATTCTAGCGAGTGGTATGGTAATTCCCATATTTAATAAATAACTACTATATACAATCGATTTTAGTTCAAATTACAACCTAAATGGATCTATTTTAAAATATAAAAAGCTAAGAGTTTTACGTGGATTTAAGATATTTAGGCGTACTACGAAGTTTAAAAAGTTTACTTTTGGTGTATCTAAAAATACTCAAATACGAAAGACTTATATTAAAAAAAAAAGAAAGAGCTCTAATATCGTCTTTCAAAAACTTACACACCACTGGTGTTACGCGTATCTGAAAAAAAGAAGCATAGAGAATTTTTTCTACTTTATGTTTTCTTTTGCTTATTTTGTACCAGTTCCTCACATGAATTACATATACAAAAAGATGAACCACAGAAGCTTTATAGATCCCATAACGCTAAACTCTGCTTCCTCCTCTCAAAAAACTGTCTACAATAATTCTATTTTTCGTAAAAATAAACTATACTTTACTAAGACGCTGCGTTACCACGAGGGTTCGTATATTACCTTTAACCGCTTAATACCTAAATCCGTTGGCCTTAGCAAGATACTGCCATGGGGTATTCTTTTTGACAAATCCCTGTACTCACCTAAGGTACTCACAAAAAATCTAGCTTACCCTAACCGCCATCAAGTTTTGTTTTTGTCTGTCCTTAATGCCATGCTACGTTTAGTGCTTCACCTAATTTTAACGCTTAGAAAGGTTTTACAATCTTTAGTTACTATAATATAATTTGGACGTACCTTACTATACCCAATGTTTTTAGACAAATATGCGACCCAGTGCCAATCCCTAAGTTTAATCTCGCGAGTATCTTTACTACGTGTTGGTAAAACCTCTAATGCCTCCCTAAACATTACTAAGTTTAAGACTGCACTTTGTTTACAATCTAAGTTTAAAAAGCTGCTATTTTTTTACAAATGGGCAGCAGGTAGATCAAACACCGGTAAGATAACTGTTTTTACAAAAGGCTCACGTAAGAAAAAGTTACGGCCAACCTTTATTAACTATGCCTTTCGCGACTCCGACCTGTTTGTGGTTGGTGGTTTAAATTTTATAACCACGTCCAATAAAGTTACTCTTCTAGTCTTTAACTCCTCGGGCTTGGTTTCGTATATACCTTTTTCGGCAAACTATTATTTTTTTATGGTTTTCCAACTTAATTCTCTTTTGCAGGGGGGTACTAGTCTCCGGAAAAAAACCTCCGCAATAGCGCTCTCTTTTACTAAGATTATCACCTCTAATTACCTACTCTTACAGCAAAAAAAGAGTCTACCGGTAAGTTTACTAGAGCTAGTGCCTCTTGCAGGAGTAAAGTATACTCGAAGCATGGGTACAAAGTCATTTATAAAAAAAATGGACACAAGGACGGGGTTAAGTTTAGTTGTGTTAAGCTCTGGACTCTCTAAAATTTTCTCAATATATTCTTTAGCAACTGGGGGTCCGGCTATGCTTCCTATTTTTAAAAAAGCGCAGAAAAATACAAAATTTGGGTTCTACTCAGGGTTAGGTAAAAAGCCTAAGGTTAGGGGGGTTGCAAAAAATCCAATCGACCACCCGCACGGGGGTAAGAAAAAGTCTGTTAAGTACCCCCGAACTCCGTGGGGTAAAACAACAAAGTTTAAGTAGCGCATGTTTGTTGTAGCATATACAAAATCGACTTTAACACCAATTTAGCACCCCTTAAATTATATAACACTAATATCTATTTACGGAAAAACTCAGCAAAGCTAAACTATTTTTCGCCCAGCATATGGCGTCAGGTTTTTTTAATAAAAACAAATGGTAGCCCTGCCGTAGGGGAGCGTCGCGTTTTTTCTAAAAGTTCTACAATACCAAATGCATTTAGGGGCTTCGAAATTAGCGTGCATAATGGGTGTCGTTTTATGGGCCCTAGGTATATAAACAGGTGGATGGTTGGTTTCAAATTTGGCAACTTTGCTATTAACAGGAAAATTGCTAAGTTTAAGGCTAAGCAACTAAAAAAAAAAAAAAAATAAGGTTTGAACATATATTACAGATATATTGGACTAAGGGGTTGTTTTTTGCTGGTAAACTATTTTACATTAATAAGCCGCTGTTTGGCGTATTTTCCTACCTTAGGGGTTTCGGAAGGTCTTTTATTTCATTAATTTTTACCCGGCTAGAGCTAAATTTTTCCGTAAACCTTCTTAAGACTGATTTAATTAACTTAAATCTGCAGAGTCGTAGGGAGTTAATTTACTTGTTCAATAATTTATTTTCTCAAATAAACTCAGTAAATAACGTTTACCATGACGTTAAGAAGCTCCACATAATTAGGCTCTACTTAATAAAATCCTACCGTGGTTGATGTCATGCCCTTGGTAAACCTGTTAGGGGGCAGCGTACTTGGTCCAACGCATGATCTTCATATAAGTCTAACCGCACGCTGCGTCAATTTATTATCGAAACTGTTCGTAAAATGTCAAAAACAAAGAGGGTTGAGAAAATTAACTACCGCCTCGTAAAAAAAAAATACGGGGGGGCAGGCACGAAAGACGGGGGAACTCATAGGGGAGTGAAGAAAGCGCAAGTATGGTTTTAGTCTGAATTTAAAAAGAAAGTATTTACGACAATTATTTCTTAACAAGTAGCAAAGTATATTTATCCTATGAAGCTAAATTTTACGCGTCTAGCTATTCCCTTGTATCGCTTTTCTATAAAAATTTTATCTTTAGTAAGAAGTTACTTTTTTTATACAAGTTTATAAGTACCGATTTTTTTAAGTTTTTTCGCATCTTTACATCAAAAAAAGTTACGCGTATCCGCTTAATAAAGCCAAGGCTTATACACTTTCAAAATACGGATATATATAACTTGTTTTTACTTAGCCGAGGTAATTACGGTAAAAAAGTTAGAGGTGCCTACAGGACCAAGCTTAGGAAAGTTGGGGTTACATCCAATACTTATCGGTTTAGAAATGTGCCCACTACTGCAAGTATTTATACCTACCCAGCTGTGGTAGTACGTTTGCGGAGGCGCCGCTGCAACGTTTATACACTCTCTACTGGGGTGCGGCAAATGAAGCGCCGAAAGTTCCGACTATTACGTCGTACCAAACGCGTTTATAGAGCACGTAGTTTTAGTGTTTTTAAATTTTTATCTAAGAAGCTTCGTGCACCTAGACCTGGTAATTTTAATTTGGCTGGGTTACGTCCACTAGTCAGGTGCTCCCACCAAACTACTGTAACTTTCACAAAGTGTATTTTTTTGGCCAACACAGGTATCTTTAAGTCTGCACTACGCCGTAAAAGTCGCCCAACGTATACCAATATAAATATAATTCCCCTAAACTCAAAGTCCTTCATTTTGCACTATGTTGGCCTACTTCTTTTGTCTAAACTTAACTTTAGGGTAAGGCTTAGTACTCGTATTCTCTCAACTATACGAAAAAAGCTGTACTCTTTTTTAAAGCCAAACGAGCTTCGGTTCCGTGCTTTCTCAGCTCGAAGGCGCCTAACCGCCATTAAGTTAATTCGTGGGTTGGGTAAATCTACTCTTGCTGGGAGAAAGTGGCTTTCTAAAAGCTACCTCTACTCTTTTTTTAAAGAAGGCTCAAAGAGGTTTAACGCTGTAAATGCAGCCCACACACCCAGCAACCCCCTATTTCGCCTTTCTCCACATACTAATATAAACATGTATTATAAGGAGAACTTTTTTTCCTTTTTTTCGTCTGCAGAGGGACACGTTAAATCTATTAAGAGGGACGTTTCTATAGAGCGTATACGTTTTAAGCCTGGCTATCAGCGGCTTTGACGTAAATTTCGCCTAGCTTTAGCAGAATCATTAAACTATAAGTATGTCTACCAGCAACAGCTAACAAAATATTTAGTGAAATTTTCTCGAAAAATTTCACAGCGTTCGTATTATACGCACGAAAGTACGCTGCGTAACGTAATGTTATACTCTCGCCTTATTCCAGATTTAGCCATGCTTAAAATACTCCTTTCTAATGGTATTATTTTCTTAAACCATCGGTTAGTTCTGAGCTGCCTGGTTTATATTTACAAGAACGACTTCATACAACTCGAGATTACTATTTGGTTTTACATTTTTTCAAAATGAATGCTATTATGAACTCGTGCCCGTAATATGAAGTTTAAGCGCCTAGTTTACAAAAAGTCGCTAGCCGGAAAATATAAGGTTATGAAGCAGCGAAAGCAGAAAAGTCACTATACGCCCAAGTGAATCTTCCTTATCAACTTTGATTTTATTGACGTTAAGCCCTTTTTAGAGGTGGACTACTTAACTTTATCTTTTTTTATCGTATACGACTTTAGATTTTTCTACTTTTATAAGCCTGAGGCATTTACTGAGAATAAACTGAATATATACAGGCTATACAACTGGAAATACATAAACTAGTGGCCTATAGGCAAAAGTTACTTTTATGCGCTCAAATACGTTTAACTTTTGACAACCACCCTTCTTAAGCAACTCATATCACGAACGTAAAATAAAAAGTTTTGTACTTAACTTTGGTCCCCAACACCCCGCAGCCCACGGTGTTTTACGCCTTGTCGTTCAACTAAGCGGAGAACTAGTAGAGCGAGCTGACCCCCATGTTGGATTTTTACACAGGGGAACAGAAAAACTAATTGAAAAGAGAACGTATCTCAAGTCGATACCCTATTTTGATAGGCTAGACTACGTTTCTATGATGACACAAGAGCACGCCTTCTGTCTTGCAGTGGAGTCCCTCCTAAAAACAACTTCTTACTCAGCATTATATGTCCAAATACGTGTCCTTTTTGATGAACTTACAAGAGTTCTAAACCACCTATTAGCACTTTCTTGTCACTCGTTAGACGTAGGAAATATGTCACCACTCTTTTGAGCATTTGAGGAGCGTGAACGCCTCATGGAGTTCTACGAGAGAGTTTCGGGGGCTCGTATGCACGCCGCTTTTTACCGCCCCAACGACGTTGATTGGACTGGCCTCAATCACCAATTTTTTTTAGACGTTGCATTATTTTCTAGAGACTGTTTTAAATCACTAACTGAAATTTTTGCAGTTTTAACAACAAATAATATCTGAAAGAGTCGTTTAGTTGGAGTTGGTGGTATAAATTTAAATGACGCTATTTCTTACGCTGCAACTGGTCCAATGATTCGTAGTATAGGCCTAAAAAAAGATATTAGGTTATATAACTCCGAGACGTACGCTTCTTACTGGTTTTTATCAATACATAGTTTCCTTGGTAAACGGGGGGACAGCTACGACAGGTTCTTAATTCGTGTACGCGAGATGTATGAGAGTATTAACATCGTGTTTCAGGTTTTGGGTAACCTAACAAACTTTAAGTCTCAAGACAAGGGCTTAGTTACTCAAAAATCTGACTTTTTTTCTTTTTTTAATTTCCTCTACAAGCTTAAGAAAAACCACCTAAACCGCAAAACAAAGTATAACTCGATGGAGACACTTATTAAACACTTTAAGGAATACAGTGAGGGTACTACAGTTCCTCGTGGTTTTACCTATAACGCCGTAGAAGCCCCCAAGGGAGAGTTTGGCGTATCAATAATCTCAGACGGTACCCCCAAACCCTACAGATGTAAAATTAGGACACCTGCCTACCACCACATGCACATGATGTCTCGAATGGCCCAAGGACATTACATGGCTGATATTGTTACTATACTCGGTTCACAGGATATAGTTTTTGGGGATGTAGACAGGTAAGCGTCTACTAAGTATAATTGACACGTCATGAGCAGTGAATCAGATTAGACGCCCTCAAGCGCGAAATGTACATTAAAGAGGAGATAAAAAAAAAAATTTTAAAGTCCATTAAGAGTAATAGGCGGGCAACCGTATCACAGCGCTACTTAGCGAGCTTTCATTTGTCTCGCCTTCGAAATATAGGAACAGTTACCAAGGTTAATAATCGTTGTGTCGAGAGCGGTCGCGTCTGGAGTGTTACGGCCCACACGAACTATTCGCGTTTTCTAACCAGGCGTGAGCTATATAAATCTAACTTGCCTGGGTTTAGGCGGGCAAGTTGATAATGTAGTTTTCTTGGCATGATTATTTATAACCATAAACTTGTTAGTAAAGACAATAGTTATCCTTATTTTTCTCAATTTTTTATGTGAGAAGATTTTTATTACTATCGCCTACTTTACATTACTTACCGAAGTCGCAGAAACTTTTGGAGCTATGCTCGTCACAGCAATCTTAACTAATTTCATGGTATTATCTACGTCCGTAACCCACTCGTTTACTTTAAGTGTAGCCACACTCGTTATAGTCCCAACTTCACAGATTCTCCCATTAAGTTTAGTTTCCAAATTAGGTCTTTTGCATACCCCGGGTAATTAATTTTTATTTTAATGCGCTGATATCGATTTTTAGTAGATGCTATTGTCTTTCAGACACTCCCACCCCGTACCCTGTGATTTCTGTTTTGTTGAAAACTACGCTATGGTTTTATTTCTAGACTTATAAATTTTATTTGGGTTGAGACTTACCCTTGAAGAGTTTCTAATTTTCCAAACTATTCCTGAAGCCTATATCTAAACAAGACCAACGAGTATACGACGTATATCTCTCTTTGGGATCAACGCTAACTGGAGGCTAGCTTAATCGGTAAAGCGTTAGACTTTGGATCTAAATAGTGAGGGTTCGAATCCCTCGCTTCCAAGTATTTACCACAGTCCTTATGCTTACCTAATAAGTCATATTAACTTAGCATTTAGAGCTAAAAAACGTTTAAATTTAATAGTTTGTACAAATAAAGTGCTGAGACTCCTACGGGTTTTACGTCGTGAAGGTTGTCTTTCTTATTTACTTCTGCGGCAAGAAAGTTTATCGCGGCGGCATCTCGTATTTACCCTACATTACTATAAGCAAACCACCTTTTTTAAGCATATACAGTTGATATCAACTATTTCAAAAAAATTTACAATAACTTTTAAGGCACTAATTATTTTAAATAAATCCTTAAAAAATTCCATACTACTAATTGAGACTTCAAAGGGGATTATTACTCATAAGGAGGCCCTGCGGTTTCATATAGGTGGTTTAATACTGTGTCTTATCTCGTAGTTGCCCACAGGTTACTTATACATAATGTTTTTTTCAAAATATTTTTTTTACGCCTTTGATCAACTAAAAGTTATTCTATTTTTTACTCACCCACGAACAACGTCCTTTACGCAGCTTTTTAATGCTGCTCTTGTAAACTTTAAAAATACCTCCTTTCAGAATGAGTATGTTTTTCATTGGCGCCGCTTTTGAAAAACAACAAAAGCCCCTATGCTAAGCTCAAATTTTGCACTACACACCCACCCAACAGGCCTATTTTTTACAAAAACTTCTCCTCACGCAAGTGTATCTGCTTTTTTATTTCCTTCTCTGCAGAAGTACGTAAAATCTATATGGGTCTATCTCTCTGACTTAATTTCTAAAACTTTTAGTTTCGGTTTTTACTATTTACGCGGTTTTACTTTTTTATTGTTTATTGACGCATGTTTAACAGACGATGAACCTCTTTGAGAGCCCATAGAGTGAAGTTTGGTTCAAACATGGATTCTTTTTATATTTTGTTTTGCCTGGATAGCGGAAAATTTAATTGTTAGTCGTTACGGTAGTTACACAGGGCGGGATAAGAGGGTTTGAATGGCTTGATATAAAACTTTTTGGCTTATAGAAGGTTACTACGCTATAAATTACGGTGTAATTTGTTTCTTTGTTATAGTTCCTTTTTATTTTGAGTTAAACTACAATGTTTCTTTCGTTTACTCCTGATGACATTGATACTCAAGAGTTTTCTTTTTTAAATTTACAGCGCTTTATTCCTGTGTTCTGCTAATAGCTAACCTTTTGCAGATTAGTGTTCGCTGACTAAACTGAAAAAAAGGTTTATTACTAATCTTACTTGTTAATATTTTTATATCGTATCTTATATATACGCATTTTATTATGGCTTTTTTTGGATACTTTACTGACCCTATTTGATACCAGAAGTACCGCTCAGTTGACTATATCCAATTAAGTCACGAACCTTCTAAATGAGGGTGGGGTTCCGCTAAGAAAGATCACTTCTCCTACCATAACGTTAAGACAGTTTTCTGATTTAAAAACGACGGACCTTTTGCCTCATCTTTTCTTATGTTTCATCTTTTTTTATTTTTTTGTATCTTTTTCCTATTTATTTTTTGGTTAAGCCTACTTAGGCGGGTGTGGGCAACAAAAGAGATCCCTACTACATTAACAACGTACTGTGTTTCATCTTTGAGGCAGTTTTTTTACTTTTTTCTGCTATTGTACGTATTTATTTTTTTAAGTTTCTTAGCTAATTACATGCGGTTTCCGTTGGAGTTTTCGTATTTCTTAAATTACCAGTCTTGAATATCAAACTTTTTTGTAATTATTCGTGACTACGCCTTTTTCCTAGGCGCAATTTTTGGTCTATAGCTTGCGTTTGCTTAACGGACCCCAACTGTTTACTGGATACGAAGTATAAATGTTATTCGTAAAGGCCGCAAAAGCTATTTCTTTAGGAATTTTATTTATACCTTTTACCGGTTGTGCAATCGGTGTTGGTTTAATTTTTGCTTCACTATTAAAAAGTGTTTCTTACGCACCCGACTACGACGAAACTCTCTTTAATTACGCCATGCTTGGTTTCGCTTTTATCGAAACTTTTGCATTTCTGCTATTCTTTATTTTAGCAGTTATTATTGCCTTTTAGTAGGTAGTAATTTTCAACCTATAGGTTAATTTTACATTTATAGGAAATATGGGATACCCCGTTGTTACCCGATTAGGAGTTAACCAATTTTGAATTAAGCATTGGTATTCTGATTGTAATACCCAAGAGAATATACAACACGACAAGATCTTTGAGAAGCTGCTTTTGCTATACTTAAACTATGGTTTATCGTACCCAACAAATATTTTTTTTCACGAGTACTATTTCTCAAGAGCTACCCGTGGGCTTGGTTTTCTAAGTTCGGGGCAAAAAAATAAATACTTTAGGGGTTTTTCGTACTCTAATTCCTTACTAACAATACAACACTCCTATTTAATAAGAAATCGTGCGGGGGAGTATTTCCCCATGCGCTTGTGACATATTAAGTATAACAGTTGGGTTATTTTAGCCTTTAACTGTTTTAGACCACTGAAGCAGAAGCAGTCTAGTAGAAAAAGCTTGGAAAAGCACGGTGTAAACGGCCTCTCTGCGTCTTTTTCTAAGAGCCAAAACACTCCTGCCCTTAGGCGATTTAAGATGTTATACCTATACGTTCGTAGACATTTTCGGCAGGCTGCACTGTACAATTTCTAGTATAAATATTTTTTTTTAAATATTTTTTTTTGCGTATTCCCACCCCCCTAATCGCCAACACCATAGAGTTAAGATTTAATAAAAGTTTTTTTGCCGAAAGATTAATACTATCACCTATGGATGAGGTTAGTGACTATCCCAATGCAAGAATTGACAACTCCGTCAACTACAGGGCTATTGACTTTTATAAGAACTTTTCTAAGTCTGAACTACTTCTTTACTTCGGTGGTTTAAACGTTGACGTTCCGCGTTCACTAACCCCCATAGCCTCATACCGAAGAACTGCGCTAAAGACAAACCTTTCCCGCTTTAACAACTACTTTCAGCGCGAAGGTAAGAAGCTGAAATTTATGCTGCTATTACTAAAGTCCTACGACAAGGTCTCGGACACTATATATCCACGCCTGGTGTCTTCCAACTCGAAAGAATGTCACTGGAGAGAAATTTTTACGTTACTAACCTTCTCCTCTTGGCATGAAAATTCCCTGTCTAAGAATTTTTTACCGCAGAGTCAAATTTCCTCATTTGAAACTGTGTGGCAGCAGGATAAGCTACTACCAACGGAAACACTAACGGTGGATGGGCTTTTTTTTAAAAACTTGTTGAAGCTAGACTTTCTTTTTTCCTTTTATATTCACAAAGTTGATAAACACCTTTTTAAAAACAGTCGTGGTAAATCAGGTAAGTTTACTTTTATTTGAAAGTATATTCCCGCATATAAGCGGTTTAACTTAATATCTCTATGGTTTATGCGTGAATTGCGAGTTACCCCTGGGCAAACCTTATTTGTGCGGCTTACGAACCTATTAAATATCTTTTTGACTAGTTTTCACAAGTCGTGGTTATGAAAAGTTAAAAAGTTCTCATCTATATTTGTTTACTCTAATTTACGTAACTCACTCGCACAGACTTATAAAATTTCCCGAAAGTCAAGATAAATCTTTTTATTGGTATACAAAAAAAACTTTGTTTTAAAAAAAAAGCTTTCTAAGTCTCCCTCGCGGCTCAGGTTAAATATATTTAGTTGCACCCTATTTTTACCCAACAACTGAAATCTATACGTGGTGCAGGGTGGAGCAGGCCTTATCTTTTTTTACTTGTCATCCGCAACTTATAAATTTAACTTTTTCCTAGAGCAGTCTACTCACCGCATAAGATATGCAAGCGGCGGCTTGCTGGAGATATTATTCTCACGCCTTAACCGCTTTTTACCACTTTTTCTCTCAAATGTTAGGCAGTTACTTTTTTTGTTTAGCACCCCATTTTTTAAAAAAATTAAGTTTAGGGGTAAGGGTTACTACATTTATAAGAACCGTAGGAGTACAATAGCTCCACAGTTTGGGTATTCTCACCGTATCTATGTGTACTCATATTTTAACGTCGTTAGGTTTTTATCAAAAGTAAAAATTTTTATTTTTGGTCTTTTAAAATCGGATGTCCTTAGGACATCTTGTGAGATACGTTCGAAGCGGCCGATAAATATTTTTACGGGTCGTGGGGTACGCTTTTCAAGGCAAATAATCTACAAAAAAGTAGGTAAGGTTAGTAGTTATCGGTAATAATATGGTTTGAACTTTTATGAAATTTCTACTCCTAAACTTTAAAAAAATAATCTCGTCCTACCTAAGCACCGAGGTTTTTCTACCTTCCCTTCTCAAGTATAATGCCCTCCTTTATATAGTAATCAACCTGTTCCTTCTCTCAATTATTCTATAAACAATGCATTTTCAGAAATATATAGACTACATAACCGCTAAATTTTATTCTAACTCACGGTACACAAGTAGTTTTTTCTACACTATAAAGTTTTTTTTTGAAAAAAACAACAAATACCTCAACACTGTTGACAAGTTAGGTAACGTCTACAGGAGCTCTAAGTGGGTTGACTTAAAATTACGTAACCTAAATGCGTCGTCCCTATTGCGCCTTTTTTTCTTCCTTTTCCTTTTCACTATTACACTGATAATAATTATTAAATTAGATAGTTCCTTTTACATAACATTATTTGCCGCCCCCCTAAAAATTATATTTTATATTATTGACACTTTATACTACTCATGGTTGTTACTCGTTGCCTTGGCTTATGCTATTATTGCTAAGGTAAGGGACGCTATCCTCTTTTGTGCACTAAAGGCCCTCACCATTAAAAAACAAAGTGTAGAGAGCAATTCTACACCCAAGGAGCACCGTATTTCACGCCAAACAGCGTTACCCCTTCGAGGCCTTCCCAGCAATGTCCATACCCAGTTTTTACTACCAGCGGTGGTACATTTTTATAAATTACAGAAAGCACTTATTTATATTGAGCGGTCACTTTTCAATTTTATAGGCTCCTCTACTAAACAGCCCCTTTTTGTCAAGATGATTTCCGGGGCTTTGCGCTCGCAGTCTTACCCCAACTTTACCGCCCTTAACTTATATAAAGAAACCATTTCTTTTCTAGAAGACCCAGCATATAAGTTACCACTTAACACACCCTACATAATGGATACAGAAGCTTTATTCTGCGAAGAAGATGTTAACAAATCCCCAAATTTTTTTAAAAATAGCTACTCTTTCTCACCGTACCAAGGTGTCTTTGCGCTGTTTACAGTTTCTTCTGAGAGAAACCTACTTTCTAATATTACCATTAATCTAACACTGAGCAAAGAAAACCGTTGGCTTTGAAAATCTAACATGTTCTCTAATAATCTTGTGGAGCCACTAAACAGCATTAGCCAAACTAAGAAATATATAAACAACCCTCTCTTTTCAAATTCTCCCCTAAATCGTAACCTATGGGTATCTGCAAAAGTTTCGGATAGCTCAGATCTACAACTTTTAAACTCGGCTGACCAGTCCCTTTTATCCTCTGGTGAGTTGGCAACTTCTCGTGGTGGTAAGGGCGCGTATGCTAACCTAAATTTTATGGAAGACTCTGTACTTTGGAGCCTTAACCGTTTTACAAACTACCAAAATATGCAGGCTATGCAGCACGTAACAAGTAATTTTGGGAATGGTACGTCTCTATTATCTGGATTTAGTAAGGAAAACTCGACAGCTATAAACAGTAATCTAGCTCTTGTAGACTACCACTTCATCCTCTCCAAGTTATATCCTACAGGTATTACTGGCGTAACCTTATACGCACAGAACAGGTTAACCACTTCTCACTTAGGCGGAGGATCTGAGTCCCTACTTCTTAATCACCCCACCCTAAGCTTACTGGAGGTATACTTTGCCTCTACTGCCAATAAGGCAAACAAGGTAATTTTTTTCTCAAATATTTAATTTACCGTACAAAGTTTTAATGTTATTTAAAGAAAACCTGGACTACTTTAAAGCTCAGTACCGACACATTATATTCTACTCAATCCCACCCTCCATTTTATTTATAGTTCGGAAGCGTCTCAACCTTATTTTTTTAATTTTTATTTTACTTTTGTCTATCCTTACCACAGTATTCTAGTTTATATGGTATTTTCCGAATATTTATTTTTAGAGTTTTTACTAATTGTTATAGTAAAGTATTTTATTGTATCTTCAAACATTCTAATTTTACTATACACTGCTGGCCTATACCTTATAGTTATTGGTCTCTACTCCCTACTGGGGGACTCTGATATCTACATAGGGTTTTTATGGGTAATCGATCTGGGGGTTGGTTTGGTATTTTTTATATTTATGCTTCACTTCACACCGTTTCTTCACCAGAAGTCAAAGTTTAATTTTAAAGTCCGTAATTTTATATTACATAACATATTTTTAGTCAATATAATTTTTTATTTTTATTTTTTTTCACTAAATATTGACAGTAGGTTCAATCTTGACCTCTCTAAGATGTGATTTTTTAATATATTTACACTTAACTATTATTTTATTTTTTTTGTAAATGAGATTACTGAATTGAACTTATTGCGAGAAACCTACTTCTTAGTTTGTAGTTTTATATTTTTTATAATAAATTTCAGCCTCTTTTACGGGTTGGTTACTGCTATACTGCTTTGCTTCTTAATTCACCGTGTGTTTAACTTTTTAAATTTTTCGCAGATGAAGTATATAAAAGCTCTCCTTTTTCTCAATTCGTCTTTTTTTATTAGGTTACAGGACCCCCTACTACAGTCAAATACGGCAGCTGTCACCAAGTCGTGAACACGTGTTTAATTTTGAGAAATACAAACCATGTTATTCTACAGTTTTCTGGTAAACGTAAAGTTAGTACAAACTGATTAGACGCACTTCTTCAAGAGAGGACGTCCCTACTATGCACTGAAGTACTTCTAACCCCGCTACGCTCTACTTATAAAGGCGCGAGTATGGGGTCGCAGCGAGAATTTCCTACAGAATCCCAACCACTTCACGCCGGTGTACTTACGCCGCGTACACCCCTCCGCACACTTGAGCGTCTTTTAGCCCCCCAAATGTTACATGCGCCCTCCATACTTTTACGAAAGCGTGTCCTCTCATCGTTATCTCAGAAACATGCCCCGCGTAGCCAAGCTGGCAACACATTATTTTCTCTTCTAAATGTAAATTTTTTGAAGAAAGAACGCCTTTACACAAAATTAAAGTACTCTCGGTCTCCAGCTTACGATATAGTCTCGGGTGGTTCAGCTGCCTTATTAGCTGGGTTCATAGGTTTTCTGATTCAGGAGAAGTATGGGTTTGAATTGGTTGACTCAGGGGATTTTTATTATTTATTTATGTATGTTATTTTCTTTGCATTCTCGTTTAGGCCCCTACTAATCGCTATTGATATTAGGCATAACTTTTCCCAGATACTCTCACTAAAGGTATTTGTAGACTTCTACTTGATTATACTTTATTTATTTTTTTATAATTTTAAGTCGTAGCACCACTGCGGGCTACGCAACATTAGTGTTTTACTAAGGCATAATTACAAAGTATTTTATAGAATGAACTTATATAAAAGAAAAGGGGAGAATCAACTTCCAAACTACAGTATTTAATATCGATAGCAAAAAGTACCGTGAGGGAAAGGTGAAAATTTATCAACTTAAGAAGTGAAAATTATTGAAACTTAGTGTAAAAACTGTTAACGCATCAGCTATAATGTACCTTTTGTATAATGGGCTAGCAAGTTAATATGTGTAGCAAGCTTAATTTTATGTAGGCGTAGGTAACTCGACTTAAAGTTAAACATATTATACCCGAAGCTAATCGATCTAATTATGGACAAGCCGAGAATATTCGAGGGCTGAACCCGTAACTGTTGCATTAGTTTGGGGCGATCTGTAATTAGGGGTGAAAGGCCAATCAAGATTAGTGATAGCTGGTTCTCCACGAAAACTATTTTAGTAGCGAGTTTATATTGGGTCCTCAGGGTAAGGTAATTTTAAAAAAATTATGGTTGTATATTAGATTGTTTTTTGAAAAACTTGTAATATGAGGATTCGTAAATAAATATTCAGACGTAATTGCGCAAAGGTAATACGTCAAGAGGGAAACAGCCCAGACCGCATGATAAGGCGCCCAATAATAATTAAGTAAAAAGAACCTTATATAACTACTTAGCTAAAAGATAAGCTTGGAAGCAGCTATTCATTAAAGAAAGTGTAAAAACTCATTAGTTAATACGGTATTACGAATAAAAATACCCAGTTATGTAAAGCTCGATAATATAGAGGCATTAAATTATTAGCCGAAGCAGCGGAATATATTTTGGTAGTGGAGTTTTCTGTAAAGCGCTGAAGACTAATTGCGAGATTAGTTCGAGCTATCAGAATTAATTATGCTAGCATGAGTAACGTAAAATTACAATAAAATTGTAATCGCCGTAAATTCTAGAGTTCCATTTTAAAGTATAACTTAGATGGTAAATTCGTCCCCTAAAAAAAAGGCTAACGCCGTAAGTTTAATGGGCTGACTGCTATCATGACTTTTGGTGCTATTAGTGAAATTTAAGTTTTTTCCTACAACCTGCTTTAATTTTTTTTTATAAACCAACCTACTAGCATTAAAACAAGAAAAAGGTTAGCGGCTTTAGGCTTCCGGGCTTACTGTATGGGCTTGGTCTATTCGTACCAAGACCGATCCGCACAGCGTATTAAATCTGACACAAGTGAATAAGTAGAGCATACCAAGGCGATAGAAGAATATAATTGAAGGAACTCGGCAAAATGGCCCTGTAACATTTGGATAAGGGGAGCTCTAGTTTTTAGAGTAGCATAAAAGAGGGAGCGGCGACTGTTTATCAAAAACACAGGACTTTGCTAAATATAATTATGTTGTATAAAGTCTGACACCTGCCCAGTTCTTAACAGTAAAAAACTTTGGGTTATTCGCCCAAAGTTAAAGCTAGAGTAAACGGCGGCTGTAACTCTGACGGTCCGAAGGTAGCGAAATTCATTGGCGGGTAAGTTCCGTCCTGCATGAATGGTGTAACGACTGCTCCGCTGTCTCCAATTATAATCTAGTGAAATTGAATATCAGGTGAAAATGCCTAAATAGAACAGCGGGACGGAAAGACCCCGTGCACCTTTACTTGAACCTCATATTATTTATATTTTAAGATAGTTTAGGGAAGTATTTTACGTTATACCTTAAGTATTTTAATTTTGAATTTAGATTTTTTAAACGACTAATTAACACTGTGAGGGTGCTAGTTTTACTGGGGCGGTAGTCTCCTAAAAAGTAACGGGGATGCGCAAAAACTTATAGAAGCATATGTACTATGCGAGCATTGCAATGAATTAATGTAAGTTTGACTATTTAATATAC
>Ga0115001_10000853_pt1 | contig 23145 bp, 8 predicted proteins | sample ArcticOcean_MG_C_12_FD_89869 | JGI IMG/M metagenome (GOLD analysis project Ga0115001, IMG submission 89869) | Marine microbial communities from western Arctic Ocean - ArcticOcean_MG_CB8_130 | ecosystem: Environmental > Aquatic > Marine > Oceanic | place: Arctic Ocean: Canada Basin | collected... | reverse complement strand
TCTCTCTTTCATAATTTCTTTCTGCGCCTCAACTGCAATTGAAACAATATCTGAAGCAAAAGCCGTAGTTAATGTTATGCACAATTTTGTAGCCTGTAAAGAAAGATAATTTCCAGTCGCAAAAGAACATTCACCGTGCTTGATTGGCACGAGATTGGCGCCAAATATCCATTGAGGAGATACCACCGGTTCCCACGCATATTTGCGCCAATTTAGATGTGCAGCGCCTAAAGAAGCATCAACACCTACGGAAGCAACGTCACCAATTACGGCATTGGCTACAACCTCTGTTCTCATAAGAGATATTGCAAAAACAGGTACATTTTTGTCCATAATACCACGCGCATGATAAGTGTCCTCTTCATCATCTTTGTCCCCTTCAGCTATCTCCTCGTCTGCCGTTCCCGATTTACCTACAATGCGCTGCTGTGCTGCGACCGTCAAAGTAACAAGTTCAATCGATGCAAAGAATTTCACGATCGGCTTTGGTTTTTCAAATCCAAAAGATACAACTTCACTCGCATCATCAAATCTTAAGGAAGATATTGACGGAAGCACGAAAAGCGTTGGGCCGTTGTAAATATCATTCGGCATTTGGGCTTTAGACAAACAGAAAAGGCCAAACCCACCAGGAGTGCGCCACATGCACATCTCATACACACTTCCTTGACTGCCATTAATAATAATGAGTGAAGATTCTTTCGTCAGCGATGTGACTTCAGTGGCCTCTACTGCTTCACAATGCGTCTTGCTTAAGCAGCGGACTGAATCGAGAGCTGGTTTTACCAGCACTGATATAGTACTGACTAGTCCACAACTAACGTAATCTTTAGATGGCGAAATTGGCCGCCAAAATGCAGCTTTGAGAGATTGTTTCGTACTATCGAAGACTAGCTCGAAATCAACTGGTTTCACACACACGTGGTCAAGATCTTCCACGCAGCGTGTCATAGATGGATGGGCCACACCATCAACGACAACATCTCCAAGCGACGCAAAACCAGACGGGGGCAACGGTCGATAACCTGTAAGAATATCTCCGGCGTTCCAAATTTTTTCAAATTCTACGCAGGTAACGACACAAAGTTTAATATCTGCAACACTTACGAGATCTTCGTCATCAACGGCCATGGCACGCTCGTTGGCAATTTCTTTCTTTAATTGACGTCGACGACGTTTTTTTTCCAGTTTTCGCGCTTGAATGGTTTCTAAACTCTCAATAGCAAGTCCGAGTGGGATGCGAATATCAACAAAAGAATCCAATGAGAGATTTCTATCATCAGAGCTCGCCAAGTGGATTCCAGTTGGAGAGTCAATTGCCCATATATGCACTCGTTTACCGTTTGGTTTTAAACTTATGTAATTTCGATACTTCTCATCGTCAACACTCAAAACTTTACTCTTCATAGCACGTGCTTCAAGAATCTTCGTCTCATTTTGATCGTCGTCATCATTTTCAGACATGGCAAACAATCTCGACATTGTTCCAGTAGATTCGCATAATAGTCCTTCTCTAACGCAACGCACACAGCTTGGATCTGGCTCACCGCCGTCTTCGTAAGCTGCTATTAAACCCATTGCTCTATATCCTTTCGATGGGATTGGCTGCCAAAGAACTAAAGTCGAACCAGAAGGATTCCCAGATTTACTACTTTTGAACGTATTCACGCGTTTGAATCCAATCGGGGGCGAGCAATACGTTAGAGAATCTCGAATTGATGTTGCCGATCGTGTTGGAGATCCCGAACCAAAGTTCGGAACATCTCCTAATGAGCAATATCCCAGCATTGGTTGTGGCCGCCAGAACGTGAATGATTTGCTCTTCGCGCCGGTTACTGTATCGCCCAACGAAGATTCATCAGAAATCAAGTCCACACTTTTAAAAAAACCAACCGCTGCGGCACTAAAATCATCAACAGATGTAGCCTCGAAAGCAGAATACGCAAGTGCGAACTGATAGCATGGTAGTAATGGCTGAATTGCAACAATTGCAGATATTCGCTGTGCAAGACGGATTATTCGAGCCGCTGCAGCTGGTGAAATTTCAATTCCAACGGGTGATACTGCCACATCAATTGATGTTTCTCTTCTTGATAAGTTACTTCCTACGCGTTCATCACTTCCTAAAGTGGCTTTAATTCTACACGGTTCGACTAATGGATTCAAACCTGAGCTGTCTGGAAATGTAACCGAGAAATGCTCAAGTTCAAAAAAGCTTTCAACATTGGTACCAATAATATCAATCTTTGAAGTTACACTCAAAGAAGCGCATACCCCTTCGTCGGGATCGCGTGATGGAAATATTGCCACATCGATAGCGTGTAACTTCAATATACACTTCAAAGATGATTTTTTTCTTTGCTTTTCGACAACTTTTAGAACCGCTTCCTTCTGCACTTCGAATAGAACGTCGCCAAGTTGGTCGTTACCCTTGAGACCGATTATTGCTCTTGCTCCGTCGATACGTTTTTTTGAAGAAATCGCATATCCTGGTTTAGCTCTTAAGTTGCGGAGAATGGCAACAATTGTTTTAACTCTCGCACGCCATGAATCCATCAGAAATTTCATTTCTTTATCTGAGAAACTTGAACTAAAGATGTTAGAGTTACTTTCCGAAAAAGAATCATCATTGATCGACGAAAGATTAGATCGCTTTCTTAAATCCGTCTTCTCTATCATCATCTGTCGATGGGTTAAGAACCGGACTGATTCCGAATCAAAGAAATAGGATCCACCCGCAGCCATACGTATACTTAATTCGAACATTTCTTTGTTCGGACATACGATTTGACAATTTTTAATGATTAATCTTCGATTAGGACCAACTATAACACGGGGAGCATTTCGCAGTTCGTGCTCAGTCAAATAATTGTCCCGATTGCCAAAATCCGAATTAGATTGATTGCTTGCGCTCGCATTTGTCGAAGTATTATCTCTGTTCTTCTCTTCATCAAAATCACCGTGAAAGTAAATTTTATCAGAATAATCCAGCAAGATTGTATGTCCACACCCATCCAAAATGTATTGCGAGTGTACATTATTGGCCGATGATGGAAAATCAGCTAATATGCGCTTGGTGCGACTCAAGGTCACATTCCCCCGTAGTCTGAACATTTTATTCTCATCTTCAATCGATATATCTTGCGGCATTAAATTTTCTCCGGCGCCGAGCTTGGGTTGAAATACACGAGCGGCTTCCAGCATTGAGTCAATAGATGCTGCTATGGCAATACGACTACATTGACAATCGACTTCGGAAATTTCTCTCGTCGTGACTTGAGTCATGTTCAGGAACATAGATTGCAAATATCCGTTCCCGTCCACTTCTAAATCTTCAAAACTATCCACCGCTTCCTGATCCTTCAATAACTTTCCATCTGAAATGTATGCATTTTCCTCGTCACAAAATCCTGCTCGCACAAGATCAATCTTATGTCCTTTGAATCTGACATCTTTGACATACAAACCGTCGATACCAACTGCCAACTCACTTCGTAGTTGATTACGTGGATTTGCAATACTCCCGATTGAAATTCCTCGGATTCCCATCTCAACAATCTGCGAGGATCGCCCTTTTCCTCCAAAGAGACCAATTTTTACGTGGTTAATTCGCGCTTGAAAACATTGATGAATCAGAAAATCTTTTTTTGGTGGAAGTGGTGCGGGTGGATATTTTGCAGGAGTCAAATAGCAAAATGCAAACGGTGTTTGTGTATACGTCATAGTTGACGTCTGCGCATATCCTTTGAAAATACAGGTCAACGTTTCGACGTCCGATGCTGAAATGTCAATCGTCAGGATTTCTTCATCTGGTATCTGTACATTCACGTCTAAGCTCGGTGCATTTGAGAGCTGTCTCCGCGCATCTAATCGATTCCAGCAAATTGCGTTTAAAGTCACTGGTACGTCAGACTGTGATATGTTTGGGCCTGAAGCACGAAGTAATGGTGACGATCGGACCATACTTGTTGATGTGTGCGAATTGTTTTTTTTACACATGAGAGACAATCCATGGCTAAAGCAATCAATTCTGGCCCAATGTGCTCGACTTGCATCGATACTAAACGACGTGGAGATATCGATTCCTTTGAAAGGTGCAGTGGTGCTATTTTTATCGACACAGCCAACGCATATAGATAGAGATGGTGCCAGTTCATCTTGCATGCTGCTCGGTAACACAATTCTTAATCCACTCACATGAGCCGTTATTTTGACTTTTTTAGTCACAAAGCCAGGTCGAGGCAAAACAAACGGCGGCAAGTTGGGGGCGAAATGTGGCGGTGACAAAGTCTTGAAAATCGGCAGCAAACAGTTTGCAATGTTGATGATGCAGTTCTGGTTGGCAATAACTCGTAAAGGTGCAACTTTGGCCTCGAGCTCAATGTCTATGTCGTCTTCGTGTTCGTGAGGAAGCCATGTTTGTCTTCGTATCCACAAAAATGGAATATTTTTAATAGTGTTTCTTGCCGCCGTCTCGTCGTTAGTAAAAAATGTCGAGAAGTCACTGGCGGCATTATCCTTCGATATTAAATCGCGATTTGCATGACCATGTGCTTTAGTAGGATCTGACAGTGTCAAGTTTTCGCATAGAATTTCCAAATCCTTCGTACCTTGCTTGCCACCACCCCATCCTTGCCTGCCAACAGGTTTAATGCGTTCGTGCAACCGGGAAGAAAAATTGGAAACGCACGCCTCCAAAATAGGTCGGCGTTTATGATCAAAAGCCAGTGCCGACCTTTTCGGATCATCGTAGAGCTTCGCAATCAATGAATCGCCTTGAAATGTGAAATTGAGTTTAATCTTGTGCTTCAGTCTAGTTGCATCTATCAATTTCACTTTCTGCAACTTTTCTCGCATATTATTCCATTCTTCGAGCGAAGGTGCAAAAACAGAATCGTCATATCTTGCAGGCCATCCTGTTCCGACTTTCATTGGACTTCGGAATAAAAAACGGAAGCTTGTGAATGCAGCAATAGGCTCTTTTGTAACGTGTGCTTCTAACGAGCTAACTGCCATGCGTAAATCAACGGTCTGTTTTTCAAATTCTGGATGCGATGGTAAAAACGCCTCGACGCTAAAACCGATGCATGATTTTTTCATTGCTTCAGTTTTATATCTGAGATAATGAGTTGATATTTGATCTCTCAAAGGTTTTTCTATGAATACTGCATCGTGGTCTTGGTTAATACCTTCGATTGTCCAGCAATCTTTTATTGCAACTCGTCGTAGGCCCGCTCCTAAAGTTATACTACCTCTTGTCGCTTCGCAGCTAACGGTCAGACCAGAAACCTTGACGTTTACCAAAGGTCGCTCTTGAAAGCAATCAATGACATATTTTACTTTTTCATCATCTACTAATTCGTCAATAAAATAGCTTTTCGACATATCACTCACGTAGGAGTGTGTCTCGTGGTTATGATGTCGGAGCGGTGCTGCTAAATGAAAACCAAACAACCCCATCGAAAAAGTTAGAAGAGCTTTTCTGGCCTTGTGCTCGTCAGTCTTCAATACTTTGCTGACTTGCGTGAATTGTAATTGCCTCGCTTCCATGTTTAATCTAGTCTTCATTAAATCGCAAGTGCTTTTAGTGTCGAATTTCAAGACAAAACCGTTCTGATGCTCGCACATCTTTTCAAAATTTGATTCGACGGAACGATCAAGTAGAGCCTCACCAATAATTAAAGTTCGTTCATATTCTGAATATTCTCTATTTCCACCGTTCTTTAATCTCAATCTTTCTTCTTCATCGACGGATACGATAAGTCTTGCTTTCACAATTTTCTTTCTTTCATCGATATTAGAAAGCTTTAGTTCAACTTTTTCTTGAACACGTTCCAAGGGATTCCCGGCTCCTCGCGTTCCAGCCATTTTTAAGATTCTTGGTTCCAAGTGATGAGCAGAACCTTTTGGTTTGTCGATGACAGATAGAATTCCATCACGAACACTCACATCGCAGAACTCCCAGTACGGTGGTTCCCCAAATGAAGTAGCTGCCACTAGCCTCTGGCATTTAAAAATATCGATATCCTGCGTAAAAATATCATCACATTCCTTGTGGCCTATTCTATTTGATGGTAAGCGTGCAAAGGTATTTTCACTTTGATCGTTTTTCGTAGGTGAAGTTGGGTAGGATTTTTGTTCATCGCGTAGATTTTTTTCATCTTGCATTCTTTTCTTTTCAGCTGCAATTTTCTTGGCCGTTTCGGTGAATTGTGTGGCAACGCGTAAGCCCATATTGATGCGTTCAGGTGACACTGATAATTGAATTGAAGGGAGGTTCACATCGACGATCAATGGCGAATACTTCAATACCTCTCGAGGAGATAAGGCGTAATACGACGCCAAAATAGTGCATTGAACGCGCGAAAGTAAAGGAGTTTCCACTCTCTCGCTCTTTCCAGCCTCATCGAGAAGCAGCCACGAATGATTACAAGTCCAAAGAAAATTATCAGCAAAACCAACTGAGCATCCGTGGAGTTTACCTTCAATTGTTTTCTTACGCCAAGTTTTTCGCGCGCTCGCATCTTGATGCTGTACATGCGCATTTTGTGCTTTCTTAAGCGTTCTCGCAGTAAGAGGACCAAATCGTGCAATCAAGGTCGTGCCTTTCTTCTTTCTATTAAGTTGCTTCGATGGAATTGCGAGATGGACTTTTCCAACAAATAATGCTAATCCAATGTTTGGTAAGCTTATATTAGAAGCCGATGATCCTGAATTTAAAGAAACATTGGGAACAACGTCAAAGTCCAAAGCAGGTGTTGACCGCGCAGGGGAATCCAGTCGAGATTGAACCAAACTATTTTTCATGCGCGTCGTGAAAGCATCTACGACGCGATCTATCGGTCCACGAAGAATAGTAATGAACATGGGTGAAACGATGATAGCACCGCACCCAACTTCTTTTTCTTCGGTTGACATATAGACGTCCTCACTTTTACTACTCTTGCGTTTTTTTGAAACACTAATAGAAACTGCACGAGTCACTTGACCGCCGTTAAAGCATCGCGGCCGTCCATTCGTGATTGCATCTTCTGCATCGTTCAAGTCTGGACTAAATAATTTAGCAAGCATTAATTGCAATGGAAACCCAATACTGCGATTAGTGTATGAAGAATACGCGTCTTGTTCTTCTTGACCTAACGCCAGTAAATCGCCTTCTGGTGCAGAAAAACGGATTGTATCAATAGTAGATCGTAAATCTATTGCATCTTTTACGAATGATTTCCCCATTACTTTTGCTCCTACGATTACATTTTTAATCGATATCACGAACAATTCTTTCTCCCTCTCGTGGGCAGTTTTTTTCGAAGATCTATACGAAAATACATCTTGGTCATATCGCTCGTGCGAAGACGCGTCGAGAATTTTCATGGAAATTTCTTCGAAAGCGATGCAAATCGCAAACATTGGAATATTTTTCTTCCTTTCGCTTACCCGCATATTATGCTGTTGTTGAAGCGTATATTTCCGTCTCGCATTTATCTCAAAAGTATCGTAGACCTCATCCCAATCCATTTGTGATTCATCCTCAGAAATATCGCCGCCGCTATTAAAATCATCCGAGGTATCATTTCTAAGCGGCGTTTGAAATAAGTGCTTGGCCGGTGTCGCTGCATTATTCCTCCTTCGTATTTCTCTGATTTCCTTTTTCAAATTATCATCGTCTTTTTGTGCACGCGTGCGGACTTCTTCAATTTCACGCTTTTTGATCAGTTCAAGTTCAGCTCTGCTACGCTTTTTCGTCTTCCCAATATTCTGAATAAATTTCCCACCCACGCCGAGCGGTTTGAATCCTACGTTATTAACAACTTTCATTCCAATGAGTAATCCTTTACCGGCAATACCACCAACAAATTTCAAAATCTTCATAGGAATCGGACCGCCACCGCGCCGAATAGCTTCGCGCCGAAATGCACGTTCACATCCGCCATTCTTTCTCCATTCTATGTGCGCGAGCTGTCGAAAGAATGCAATCATTCTCGCGTTGGGAATCTCTCTTTCGAGATCATCTAGTGTAGATATCTTCCCAAGAGGCTTCTTCATCGGCCAGTTATTAGCGCTTTTAGACGTAGGCGGTGGAGCAGATTTCTCAAGAATCTCGTTGATGTAAAGCTTTACGTAGGCTTTCCTTTGTTTGTGCAAAGTTTTGAGAGTCTTTGAGTCGAGGCTGAAGCCTATGCCAAGTCGTTCACGACGTTCTCTAATTTCTTCGACAGTCGCGTTACATGCATATCGCCACCACAGTTGAGCGTTCTCATTGATTCTTCTTGGCGTCGTCATGGTCGGAAATTGATGACCTTTTTGTTTATTATATCTATCGAAAACTGATACGCCTGGACGCAAGTGTTGAAATCGCTTAGAGCGCGAAATTTTCATCATCACTTTCGCGGCCCAGTGTGCCAAAGTTGCAGCGCCGGCTGATATATTTGCACTAGTTTTCGGAATTTTAAGATGTAATCCATGCAGAGCTTGTGCCGTCCCAGTTTCGACAGATTCTAATCCAGCTCTTTCATACTTTGCCGTTGCAGCAAACGGTTCAATAACACGATTCCGACTTTTTGACTTTGCGCAAGCTTCCATTAATTCACAAAATCTAATTGGGTCTTCGTGCGGCTGGAAATCTATATTTTCTGGTTTATCGAGGAGATGGACCGAGTTTAAATCGCAATAAACAGACGCTTCGTTGATTTCAAGCTTTTTTCGCAACGTATCTTTGAATGCATCGACGATAAATGCTCTAGAATCACCGAGCGCGTTCGTTGTTTCTAGCGTAAAACTTTCTAGCGAAGCTCCGACAGCGAATTTCGGCATATTGTCATCGCCTTCTCCTTCGAAGCGAAAATGAATATTTTTCACGTTTATGACAACATTCGCGAGGATAACATCAAGAAGCGCTTCGAAACCGACTGGTTTTTTCTTGCCCTTTGATTTTGATCTTCTTCTATGCTTTGAAGTCGTCGCAGATGATGATGATTTGTTATCTTGTTCTGGAGTTTGTAACGGTGCTCTATGTTCCGGAGTTGCAAACATTTCCTTTCGTCGTTTTGTATCGGGCGTATCGTCGTTTATTACATCATTTTTACGCACCGTGAAACCATCCTTTTCTTCTTCTTCTGTTTTTTCATGATTTTTATTATCATCATCATCATCATCATCGTCGTAATTCTCATCATCGTCGTCATCATCAGAATCTTCTTCTTCTTCCTCCACTTCTTCCTCTATCGTTTGCTGTATATCTCCCCAAAACTTTTGCGTCAACTCCTCGACTCCGGGCGTTGGATCTCCCTTCAACCAACTCCTCTCCAATTGCTCCGCTAACCTCCTCTTCTTCATCTCATTCGCTCTCATTTTCTTCTTCTTTTTCTTCTCTATCGCCTCCTCTTCTTTCCTTAGCTCTTTTTTTTCGTATTTCATTTCCTCGTCGTCGTTCATGGTCAAATCCTGCTCCGTCCTCGCATCATCATCATCATCATCATCGTCTTCTTTGAACTCACACAAGACGTGTAAGCGATCGATCGTAACCTCGACTGGCCTACTCCCTAAATCTCTCCAAGGTACCTTTATCCTAATCTCTCCTATGTACCCGGCTTTGACTTTAATCGGTAGCCCGGATCCATCCAACGCGCGCTGTTTCACGCGTACGTTCGTTAATCCGACTTCGCCGTTTAAAAGCGACAGTTTCAGGTTCTCTCGCTCCAGTCCGTACAGTTTATTGCCCAGGACCTTGTTCAGGATTCGAGATATTTGCCCTTCTAAGACCATTTATTTTCGTGTGCGCGTGTGCGTGTGTGTGTGTCCGTGTGTGTCCGTGTGTACTATATAAATATGAGTGAGCGCGTAGAAGTCGGAACAGAATAAGGAATAAAGGGAACTCCCTACTAAAATAAAACTATAGTGCTGAGGTCGAAGAGAGGCGGGAAAAACAAATCGACCAATCAGCAGCAGCAAAACTGAGTAAAGGACTGCTTGGAGACTGGCACTCATTTACATGTCACAGAGCATCGTTAGGGGTACATTTTGACCGGAAAGGGGTCACTTTTTTAGGGGAGGAGGATAAAAACCTTTTTAATAATGAGTAAAAAAAAGGGTGCTTTGGGAAAAGTGCGAAAACTGCTGCTGATGGCCCGATGCTTTGGAAACGGGTCCTTTTTGGAATTTGGATTTTGGTCACAAATTTTTCCTCCTACCAGCTGCCTACTCAAAAAGTGGTGCGCGCGATATTTTCAAACGAACAAAAGAGAAGAATAAGAAGAAGAGGAAGAAGAAATGTTACCGCCACCGACGGCATGGAAAGCGACTAACAATGGATTCTCGTTTAACAATAACAACGACAGGGGTAGTAGAAGAAGACGAGTGAGAAAAGGAGGGAGAAACAGTGGTAACGATATGAACAAGAGTAAGCGCGAAGTCATCAAAAGTGATTCGAATTCGTCGAGGAATCCAACGAACAGTAATAATAATAATAATAATAATAATAAGTTTAGTAGTTCTTCGGCGAAGCAAGAGAGTAGTACTATTACTTCTGGTGCGATGAAAGGAGGAGCGAGTTCGTCTTCGTCTTCATCGGGATCTTGGCAAGAGAAGATATCTGGATGGTCACAAATCGCATCGAGTTGGGGAGCAAAAACAGTCGAAAACAGTTCAACGGCGTTAAGTAAAGGGTTAACTGATTTCAATAAACAGTTTAAGCCGCAAATGGAGGTCGCAGTAGATTTCGTTGGACCGACGTGGGACCGAGCGTGTCAAATCGCGAAACCGATTTCGGGGCCAGTGAGAGAGATGTGGTTAGGATTATCTCCACAAACTCGAGCGTTCGTGAAACCGGCCGCGGCTGGTACAGCAGTAGCGCATATCGTGCTCGGGTTCCCGAGCAGAAGATACGCGAGGAAGCTCGAGAATAAAATTAAGATGATGGAAAAGGAAAGAGTGCAATTGATGGTGGATGATTTTTCGTTAGAGAAGGAGGTTTTAACTTTATCGGCGGAGAATAGGAGATTGGAGAAGAGAGTTCTGAGGAGCGAGATGGCTTTACATGCGATTCGAAGACGCGTCGCTGAGTTTAGTTTGCCCAATAAAGCTCGAGATGCTTATGGAGTCGGTTCTATGAACGATTCGAATAGTGATTCAAACAACAATAATAATAACAATGAAGGTTCTTTGTATGAACATTCGGCGAAAAATTCAGAGATGGCGTGGAGAAAAACGCAAGCGTTGAAAGATGCCGGCGTCTTACAAGAGCGCGAAGAACAAAACGTTTATGAAAACACAATAAAAAATGGCAGGAATAATTGGTCATTAGATCAAAATTTGTGGGCACTTGGAGCTACAGTCGCAGCGGAAGAAGCGTTTAATGATGACGGAAGTGCTGGAACGTTCATTCCTCCGAAATACTAAATAACTTCATAATATATATATATACTAAACTTGTCAATTAATAAGCTAATAACTAAGTCGTTTTCGTCAACATAGAGGATGAAGAAGAAGCTTCTTCTTGTTGTTGTTTGAGAAATAATTCATCCAATTTCGCGAGCAAGGAGTTCACATTTGCGCTATTTAAACAAACATCTCCGTTTTCTAAACCTTTTTCTATTCTTTTCATGTGTTTTTCAATCAGTTGGTCTTTCGATTTCATCAACCCTGATGAAATCGATTCGCTCGCTACGGCGACGTTTAAAATCTCATATGAAATCTGTGCCTTTAATCCATCGTATAACGTTTTCTTTTGAGACGCGCGAAGCATAAATTCTAACGTTCTCGCGTTTGAATCGTCAACGACTTCTTTTCCGTAAACCCAATCAAACGTGTCTAAAGTTTTCCCAACAACTTGAACATCGCGTTCTTCTGTTTTTTTTTCATTTCCTATCGCTTTCGCGAGTTCTATTAAGAATAAAGCTCGCTCTAATCTCGTTTCGTACGCGCGAACGCGTAAACGGTTCATTTTCGAAACAGTTTTTTTTATTTCAGGGAACTTCGAGTACCCGATCGATTGATCCCAATCCTCGCAGTTCCTCTTCTCTGCTTTCATCTCTCTCGTTCTAGTCACGGCTAGTTCAAATGCAACATCGGCTTCGTTCACGTTCTCATTTGCTTCGATCGAAGAAGTTAAAGCTCTGTTTGGGGCTTCCGGTCTCTCCTTTTCTCGTTCGATCCTCTTTTGTTCTCTTTGCTCGCGCAATAGTTCGAACTCGCGCGTCTCTTCTCTCAACTGTATCTTCCTCTGAAGTTTCGATGATTGTTTCCGTTTACACTCTATAACAAGTACTTCTCTTTTATTGCTTCTTATTCTATTATTATTACTCGTCGTCGTTGTCGTCGTCATAAACATCCTGCTCACCCGTGTTGGAGCACCTCGCGAAATCATCATTCAATCTCTCTCTCTCTCTCTCTCTCTCTCTCTGATTACTTCTTAAGAACGTTCTTCGCTACGTACGGTTTCAACGCAAAACTATCCATGAACTCCGGCACTGCATAGTTCGGTCTCTTAAAATCTAACAACACGAATTCGCCTTTCGTGCCTTTCCCTTTCTCGTGCCACCCTGGAGATATCGAGTTCTTCCCTTTATAATACCCTTTCTTCGCTAACTTCGTCGTTAATTTAGTGAACCCTTTGCGCACGGCTTTCCTGCCTAACAACGCGATCGTCGCATGCATCTCTCTCTCTCTCTCTCTCTGTGATTAAATTAATTCCTTACGCTGATTCCTTCTACTGATGTGCTTCAAAGTCACGTTCATTAAAACATTTTTATTCATTCTCTCTGCTAATAATCCTTATTTTAAGATCAAGTTTAGGGTTTCTTCTACTGAAACCCTAAACCCAAAAACCCTTCTTCCTCTTTAGAAACATATCTGAATATATTAGCGGATGACTTTAAAAGTACGCATCAGAAGAGCTCTATCAATAGATACGGCGGATAACAGTCATCCCTCAAAGAGAACGATCGATGCAGATGCAGATGAGACTTTGCTAATAATCCTTATTTTAAGAGCAAATTTAGGGTTTCTTCCACTGAAACCCTAAACCCTAAACCCAAAACCCTTCTTCCTCTCTAGAAACATATCTGAATCGATGACTTTAAAAGTAAAGTTGCTATCAATAGATACGGCGGATAACAGTCATCCCTCAAAGAGAACGATCGATGCAGATGCAGATGAGAGCTAACACTAGTACTACTACTGCTAATAGTAAGCGTGATATTAATTTCGCGAGTAACGCGAGCACTAGGAGAACGAGCAGAGCGAGTGAAGCCGTGACGCAGTCGCAGCAGCGAACGAATTTGATGTTGAACGCGATGGTAACGATACTGCGAAAGGATTTGAATGGATACGAACGGAGCAGGATTAAGCGAAATTCTGGAGGAGAAAAGAGCGCGGGTTCTTCTGCGCGAGTCGAGGAACGACGACGACGAAAACGAACGAGCCGCGTGAACGATTATTACGAGAGTAGTAAACAGAGACGTTTTTGCTCGGTGATTTCCAGAGCTTTGTGTGGAGCGGACGACGATAAGCGCTCGCAACACTTTCATCGAGTGGAAGAGAGCGCGACTAACGCTGCTGAGGCGAGAAAGGAGAGAATGGTCTTAAGGAGCGCAGCCGAGGACGGGGATACCAGCGAAGACGCGATAGGGGTATCGCAATACGATGTGAGCAACGATGAGAGCGATTTTTTACAACAAGCCGGGATCGGTAGCGCCAGTACCACTACTATAGCTACTGTCGACGATGATGATGAAGATGATGATGATTACGATCGGTATAAGAAGAAGAAGAAGAAGAGTGGGTCATCGTCATCGTGTCACGGGCATTCGCACGGAGGTTTAACGATGATGAACAACGATGATGAGTTGAATAATTTTGAGAATAATAATAATAAGAAGAAGAATCGAGGAGAAAGAGTTTTAGATATCGTTTTAACGAAATCAAAGTTGAATGAAGTCGCTGGGTATCTTAGAGGGAGAGGGACGGTGACCGTTTTTGCGTGGTGTTTGATGTTAATCGCCGGGTTTTGTCACGTCTCGCAATCGATTTGCTCTATGTTAAACGTGGCTTTAATAGTTCCAACGCAAGTTAGTGCAATAGTTGCTACTACGGCAACTGCGCTCGTATACGTATTCGCTGGTACGCCCGAGTTCGTTGACGTTTTGTACGAGCTCGTTAGGGGGAATATTAACGTGCACGTTCTCACGACTTTGGCAGTATTTGGAACCGTGTTACTCGGTTGCGCTTTTGAAGGCGCTTTGTTATTAGTCTTGTTTGCATCCGCGCATTACGTCGAAGATAGATTAACGCAACACGCCAGAGGTGATTTAAAAGCGTTATGGAAAACTGTGCCGCCATTCGCTAACATTGTTGACGTCGATGAGATAACGAACGATCCAATTGAAGGATCGCAAAGAAAGATGCGCGCATCTGAAGTTCCAGTCGGTAGCTTTTGTTTCGTCAAGGCTGGGACACAAGTGCCACTAGATGGTATTGTCGTTCATGGGTCGGCCAGAGTATCTATTCAACATATTACTGGCGAAGCTTTGCCAGTGAAACGCCGAATCGGCGACGAAATTCCAGCCGGGGCGATGAACATCGATGGCGTTTTAGTCGTAAAATCGTCCGAGTCTTCCGAAAATAGCACGCCCGCAAGAATCGCAAAGCTAACAGAACGAGCGCAGCAACGCAAACCACGCGTTAGTCGCTTAATTGATGACGTTGGGGACAAATATTCCAAGATTATTTTGTTCATAACTTTTTTAACGATGGTTACCGCTCCAATCGTTTTAGGAGTTCCTTTTTTAGGTCGCGGAGGTGCAATGTATCGTTCTTTTGCCTTCTTATCCGCAGCGGCGCCATGTGCTTTACTCATGTCCCCGTTAGTGTATGTCGCAGCTATTGGTGCGATGGCAAGAAGAGGAATACTTATCAGAGGTGGAAGAACGTTAGACGCGCTCGCAAATGTGAACCTCGTTTGTTTAGATAAAACTGGCACTTTGACGTCTGGCGAAATGTCCATCGCTGAAGTAAAAGACGTACAGTTAGCAGCAAAAACGAGTGATGATGAGGGTAATATTGGAAGAAGAAGTAACGATGAGAGTATTAGCATCGCAAAAGCGTTAGAACGAGGTTCAGTGCACCCTATTGCCAAAGCGACGATAAATCATGAGAGTGATAACAATAGTAATAGTAGTAGTAGCGTTACTAGTAACAATAACATCAAAAGAATTGAGAGCTTTGATGTGAAAAACTACAAGGTTGAACACGGAAAAGGCGTTGAAGGCGAAATTAATGGCGAACTTTATCGCTTCGGCACCGCTTCTTGGGCTTTAGAATGCCGCACCGTGCGTGGAGGAGAGGAAATAGTCTCTAAATCTATTGAAGAAGGGCATAGAAGTGCTGGAGAGGCCATTGCGGTGCTTTGTTCTGCTTCGTCTACCGATGCAACTATCTTTCGTTTCTCGGACGCACCGCGCGAAGAAGCTAAAGCGGCTGTCGCTACTCTTAAGAGACGTGGGCAAATTGTTCGCATGCTCACTGGTGACGCGACTGCATCAGCGTTGGCCATTGCCGAACAAGTTGGCATTGAACCGGCTGCTGTATTTTCACAAATGACTCCAGATGCAAAATTAGCTCACATAGAAACTGCTAGAGAGAATGGTAAAAAAATGAGCGTTGCCATGATTGGCGACGGTATTAACGACGCACCCGCTTTAGCTGCCGCAGATGTTGGTATTGCCGTATGCTCAACGCCATCAGATGCAGCCTCGGCTGCGGCTGACGTTTTGTTACTTCAAACTGGGCAAGGTCAACTGCAAAGTAAAGATCGTCAAGGCACGCACGGAACGATGTCTGTGATTTCAGCGGTCCCAGAACTTTTTGCGCTCGGGCGCATGACGCGAAATATATTACGACAGAATATTATTTTGGCTATATGTTCCATTCTTGGCGCCGCCTTGCCCGCGTTGTTTGGGGCGTTCCCGCTTTGGTTAGCCGTATGTATTCACGAAGGCGCGACTTTGTTAGTCGCCGCGAATTCGATCCGTTTATTGGCAACTTTTGGACCAAGGAATTCGATGCAGATTTCCAAGCGCGCGAAATTTTTAATTGCCGGTTTAACCGCCGTGGCAGTTTCTGGAGCTTTAGCGACGTTTTACAAGCCGCAAGGCGTTTTATTGCAAACGTTCGTGTCAGATATAATTACGTCTGCGGTTGCGGAGACTTCGATGGTCTTACATTCGTTGCTCCATCCGGCGTTGAAATCTGCCTGGGCTGGCTTATTGGCCGGCGGATTACATACGTTGACTGGTGCAGATCATTTAGCCGCGTTGACGCCTTTATCAGTAGGACCTTCGAGGGCGAAGAACGCACTTCTTGGCGCTTTGTGGGGATTTGGACATAACACCGGTCAGATTATTTTTGGGCTTTTGTTCATGCTCTTAAGGAACAGAATTCCATGGAACACTGAAATCATCGGGCAATGGGGGCAAGCCATTGTCGGTTTGACTTTAATTTTCATCGGTTGTTTAGGATTCTGGGAACAAATAGGTGGCGGTCATGGTCACACGCATTCTCACGGCGGTCATTCGCATTCTCATTCTCATTATCATAGTCCTACTACTACTACTAGCGAAGAAGAGTCGTCGTCGAAAAAGATTGGGAAATTTTCACCGCTTCGTCTTGGGTCATCTTCCGAAGCTTCGAGAATCTCTTGGACGTACATCACCGGTACCATTCATGGCTTACAGCCTGACTCTCTCTTTCTCCTTCTCCCGGCTTTGACGCTCCCAAAAATCGAAGCGTATTCGTTCCTCGGCGCGTTTTTCTTTGGCACGATTGTCGCCATGGGCGGATACACAGCATTTCTTGGAGCCGGTACTACTTTACTCGAGAAAGAAAACCCGCAAATGGTTAAATACATCGGGTTCGCCGCGAGCTCAATTGCGTTCGCGTTAGGTCTTGTTTTCGTGCTCAGTTCAGTATTTCCTGCGTTGAATTTGTTGTAATAAAGAGTATCACTCGTAAGAAGAAGATGATTTAGAACTACTATTTTTTTATAAGTACTGTATGTGTATTGGCGAATTGGCGAAACTTTTGCAGTATATTGATTGTTATTAAATATTTTTTTGGTACTTGTATTGTTGACGAATTTCTACATTTTTTTATGCTCTAGCGTACGTGTTTGCTTTTGGATGATATGCCGAAAACAGAACGGCAGAATTATGTCCACCAAAACCGAAAGAATTTGACAGCGCAACTTTGACTTTTAATTTCTCCCTTGTCGTCCCAACTAACAAATCTGTTCTAACACCTTCGTCTGGATCGTCAAGGTTCTTGTTTGGATGTAACTCGCCCGTAGTAATCGCTTTAATCACGGCAACTGCTTCGACCGCCGAAGCCGCTCCCAAAAGATGCCCGATCAACGACTTTGTTGAATTAATCTTCAATTCTTTATTGTTTCCAAAAATATCAGTAATCGTCCGCAATTCTGCAAGATCGCCAGCTGGCGTACTCGTCGCATGCGCGTTAATGTAATTTACATCTTCGCCTAAAACATTTGAGGTCTTTAATGCACGATTTATTGCCAAGCGAACTCCGTTTCCGTTTGGCAAAGGTTCGGTCATGTGATGTGCGTCGCAAGTCGCTGCGCCTCCGAGAATCTCAGCTAAAATAGGCGCATTCCTAGCGAGCGCGGATTCTAAAGATTCTAAACAGAGCACACCGGCACCTTCACCCATGACGAAACCATCTCTGTTCTTATCCCACGGCCGCGAAGCGCCTTCTGGATCATCGTTTCTCGTCGAAAGCGCTTTCGAAGCTGCGAAGCCGGCGATGCCGCTCGATAAAACCGCTGCATCCGATGCTCCAGCTAAACACAAATCACACTCCCCGTTCCTTATATGATTCATTGCATTCATCATACAAAAATTTCCAGTCGCACACGCGGCCGCGATTGAATAATTCGGTCCCATAAATTTCAAATCCATCGCAACGAGCGCGCTTCCCATGTTCGTAATCGCAAACGGTATACAAAACGGATTCATCTTCTTACTCCCTCGCCCAGGCGTCCATAATTCATAATTCGCTTGTTGAAAACTATGCATGCCACCCATGGCAGACCCAATGACACACCCACATCGCGCCTTGTTCAATTTATCAAACTCTTCCTTCGTATCGCTTCCATCCACCGGAGATAACTTCGCCCCAATCAAAGCCTTCTTCGCCGCAGCGATCATAAACGATATATACGGATCCGCCCTCTTCACCATCCTCGTATGCACTAATCCATCACATCCATCAAAATCTCTAATCTCCCCAGCGAACTTCGTCGAAATCTCCGAACAATCGAACTTCGTTATCGGTTTTATTGCACTTTCACCCTTCAATAACTTTTCGTAGAACTCATCGACGTCGTTACCTAACGCCGTGATTGCGCCTATGCCCGTTATGACGACTCTTTTCTTCCCGTTTCTATATAAATCCACTCCTTCCATAGCCTGTTCCTTTCCTCCCGCCTTCGTCGCGATTGAGATGATGTTATTACTATCATCACCATTCGTTCGATTGGAAAAAAGATATCTTCTGATGCCAGTTTTTGTTTTCCTGCTTTTCGTTGTTTCATACCACGGTCTAGCGCCGCTGCTTCGTACTTTAATAGCAAAAGTACGACTAGTATTGTTCAGCAACGCTTGACCTTGCACGGACGAAGAAAACATTTATTATTATTCGCTCTCTCGAACTCTCCAACGCTCAATTCTGAGGGTAAGGAAGATCTTCGTTCTTATCCTTTTTAAAGTGAAAAAGAGAAAAAGAGGGGGTTTGACGTTCAGTTTGTTAAAAAGATTTTCGCGAAATACGAGCCGCGAAAGGAACGCCATCATAATGTTAACTAGTACAGAGAATGGAACAGCATTTATGATCGAAGGTTTGGAGATTCAGATGATGTGTACGTGCAAATACGTGAATATATATATTTATGTATGTGTGAGTCTGTATTTAATAACTTTAATTATAGTTTATCGTTTCATTTCCTCTTCCGACGATGAACGGCGTGTGTATTTTTTCTTCTGTGAATTTGCGCGCGAGAGAGCGGAGAGAGCGCAAACCTCCACACAAATGAAGTTCTCTTTAATATTCTCTATCACTATCGACGTCGCCGTATTCGAACATACCAGTATGCTCACGTCTCGCGCGATCGATTTCTGCGAGTATGGCTTCTCTGTTATCCTCGGACGTTTGCGTATAGCCGACTTTGAAGCGAGACATTTTGCATAGGCCAGACGAGGCGAGTATGCCTTGGATAGAATTCTCTGGAACGAAGTCATCTTTAGAGTATGGTTTCGCGAGCTTTGGACCGTTCGAATCGATTTCTGCGTCTGTTAATGGCCATAACGTGAGCGTTAATTCTGGTCTCGCCTCGCTCGCGGACGACCACGCGTGTTCAAACTCAAACTTTTTCATTCTCGCATCTACGACGGCGTGGAATTCGCCACCGTGGATTAAACGCTGGAATTCAGCCTCGGCAACGTCTTTGTAATCGCTGTGAAAGCCTGGCATTGAGACGTGCGCGAGCTGACAAAGTCTCGCTTGCGGCGGAAAAGCGTTGAGAGAGACGTTTGAATGCAAAGGTCTCACGCGACGAATGTTAATAGTTTCGTTGTGACCAAAATCGATGCACATGACATCTACTTCTTTCTTAGAGTCGTTTCGATTATTGATTGTTGCACGATACCAGCTGTTATCTTCTGAAGATTTAATGGCCACAACTTCTTGAAGTTTTGGCTCAAATCCAGGAGGCGGCGCTTTGACCTCTGGATCATCATTCGCGTACTCTTTCTGAAGAAGTTGCCAAAGCTCGTTCGCAACAGAGCGTTCAAGAATTTGCGCAAAGAATTTACCTCCTTGAAGTGTTTCTGTTACACCAAGTCTCGTCGTGAAAACTGGAGGTCCGCTATCTCTAGCTGCCCCAGCTGCTTGCGCTGGCGAGACCGCTGCCGAAGATTTTCTATCGCTGGCGTTGCCGTTGAATCTAGTAGAATACTGATCGTTTTTACTCGTGTTGTTGTTGATGTTATTCGAAGATAAATATCCAGCTTTTACTCCTTCATATCCCGGTGGTGCGTTAATTGTACCACCAGAAACCGGTGCTTGTCCTCCGCTCCTGTTTTCATCATCATAATTCCTGACATAAAATCGCGCCGGATCTTGGTTATCGTATCCCAGACTATTCGCTTGCATTTCTTCCGCGAGCCTTCTAGTTTCTTCGGCTTCTTCGTCCCAGTCTATCCAAATGCCAACTCTCGCAATTTTCGCTGCTTTTTCAACTTCTATCGCGCTCGCATCGCCATGGAACGACACTCTCGCCAAACCAGCTCTAACCAGTTCGGACGCCAAGTCCAAGGTCAGAGTGTTACATTCCAAAGTACCGCGAAACGTTCCAGTTTTATCAACCGATTGCGCTGCGACTTGCACTTCACGCTGATTAACTCTGCTTCTTACGTAGTTTAATGCTTCTTTTGCGAAAGGTTCGTCTCTTGTTGGGCATCGAACGCCAGATAAAGATAAAGTGAAAACTGCTCCAGCGTTTTGTGAACTGACTCTGAATCTGTGTCCATTGATGCAATGCTCGACAACGCCGTGGAATTTTCCAGCTCGTTGCAAAAATGGCAAAAACTGCGTAGCCTTCTTTACATTTTCGGAAGCATCGTTCAAATCGTGCGGGATTGGTGCGTCTTTAGGCGAATGCACGCCCTTCTTTAGTTGTATGGCTTTTGACTCGGCGACGAGCAAATCATCGTATCTATGCGATCTTAATTCGTTTTCTCGGTGACGTACGACTGAAGCTAATCCTCTTACGACTAAAAGCTCTGCAAGATTTGGCACATCGTCCGGTTCCTGTTCGATTGGAATCCCGTGATTATTATAGCGCGGTGGTTTTTTGACAGCCTCACCGATTAATGCAATGGTGCCAAATTCGATTATCTTTTCTGGAACTTCGCGAGAGTCGTTACCGGCAATAGCTTTCGTGTATTCGAAATGAACTTCAACTTTCTTTCCAATCACTCGCGTTCGCACGAATTCTTTAGCTTCTCTGGCGTACGGTTCATCTTTAACGCTGCGTTCTCTAGCGCCTCGACCTAACGGCGCAATTCTCGGCGCGCGCACCGATGAGAGCATAACCTTCATTTCTTCGCCCGTTTGTGAATCTTCGATGATTACGGAATCGCCAGAGACAACTTCGATCACTTTACCGACTAAATTTCGGCTTCTTCCCATGTTTTCAAAATGCGCGGAATCTTCGACTAGCGGGAAGTAATCTTGCCAAATCCTAATCCTATTCGTCTTTGCAATCGCCTCAGCCATGCGAAGCGGTGATGCGCCACCCAACGCTAAAGCTGCTGAGTAATCTGAAACTTTTGCTAAGCCTCGTTCGAGTAACGCGTTTGCCAATGGAACGATTGAACTGTGATCATCTTTCGGTAAAACCGATGCGAATCGATTCCCATACTTATCTTTACCAACAAATGCCACTCTCACGTCTCTGTTCAAAACGTTCAACTCGGCGAAATATTTAGCCTCTCTCGCGTGCGCTTCCGGTTCTTTTTCATTCTTTTTGCCCATCGCTGGCGCGACGACGCCGGCTAACAAAATCGTAACCTCAGCGCCTCTCGCCGGCCCTTCCTCGCACACGCAAACCTTCATCGTACTTCCATTCAAAGCGACTTCGACTACGCAATCAATAGGTTCGACACCTTTTGAATCCAGAAAATCATCCACTAATCTCGAATCTGATTTGTTTCGCACGGCTTTATTCAACAATAACGGATCGCAAGTATGCTTCCCTCTGAAAAACTGCTTCGCATCTTCCTCGGCGTCTTTAATCAACTGATTCCTCTTCATCGCGTTCTCGTCGTTCTCATCTTCCCTAGACGGCTTCCCACTACACCACCCATTCTTACAATGCTCTAACGCAACGTCTCCGGCACCGTCTTTAAAGACCAACGCGAACTCCCTCGACGCGTATTCCGATTCAACCTTGAACGTCACCGGTTCCCCGATCAACGCCCTTCTTAACGCCTCTCTCGATTGAAACGCAAACGGTTCATCCGCGTACGATCCATCACGACGTCCCTATATCATATAACATCACGGTCAATATCTAATTCGCGTCAAGATCTCGCGCTACTCCTCGCGCTCCGCGATACGAATTCAGAGAAAACAACGCACGCACGCGCGCACTGCTAAAAACGACTGCACAAAGACATTTGAACAAAACGATATAACACGATATAAATGTTTACCATTCTAGGCGCGATTATCCCGGCTAAAGTGACCATTTTCTCCGGAGGTGGACCAGAGCTCTGTTTATCATCGCGCACGTGATAGAGAGAGAGAGAGAGAGGGTAATTCAATGTCAGCATATGAACGTAAACAATCGAAATCTGTTCACTGAATCAATCCTTTCCCGTGACGGCCACAGATCGTTCCAAAAACAATTCGTACACGAGCAAAGAAACCGATCTGTTACGAAAAAAGGAACAGAACAACAACGACAACGACGACGACGACAAAAACGCGAATAAACGTACGCTCGCTTGATTAGCGACTATGAGAACCGTGTCCCCGGAAGGCACCGCTTTCACGGTTCCTCGTAACCATCCAGTGACGGGCATTTCCCCACACGGACTCAAAAGTGTGTTTTCTTTTGTCGCTGGTTTATGGAGAGTCTATTCGTTTCAGTGATTCGTACTTCCAAACGAGGCACTGAGCGAGAGAGATCTTCTCGAGAATTCGGTTGTGTTGTTCAGTGAACGCGGTGTAATCGCTGTTCCTGCTCGTGCTATACTGCTCAGTAGGCGCGCTTGTTGTTATTTTATTTTTGAGGAGTTTTGGCGGAAGAGGGAAACAGTACAAGTGTGTGGGGTTTTAGGGTTTAGGGTTTAGGGTTTGTAGCAGGTGGGGCTTTTTTTTTCGAATGCCTTCTACACCGCCGCGGCAGAGCAGCGCTTCTTCGCTCTCTTTCGCTGCTTATTACTCCTTTACTACTTCTCGCAAAAGCAAACTCGAGATATCGTTCGTTTACTGTCATCTTCTCGTTCTTTCTCTCTCGATCGAATCGTTCGATTGCGAGCGAGTTCTCACGGTCAAACTTTAAAACCAGATCAC